>Ga0257161_1000012_pt1 | contig 44333 bp, 40 predicted proteins | sample NR01A_FD_185954 | JGI IMG/M metagenome (GOLD analysis project Ga0257161, IMG submission 185954) | Soil microbial communities from H.J. Andrews Experimental Forest, Oregon, United States - NR-01-A | ecosystem: Environmental > Terrestrial > Soil > Temperate forest > Bulk soil | place: USA: Oregon... | reverse complement strand
CTCCTGCGGCGACAGCACAAATTCGATGTCGCGGCTGAAGCTCGGCGGCTGGAAATTCGGAACCTCGGCGCTGACGTCGACCCGGTAACGGTTCGGCGCGCCGGTTGGATGCTGATTGATGCGCAGGACGGGCACGTAATCAATTCCCCCGCAAAAAACGCAGCTTCTACTTATTATTCTGTTTTTAAACGCTTGATTCTTAATTCGATTTCGCCTGTGCGGGCAGGCGATCCAATGACCAGATAATGGCGTGGAGGCGCACGCCCCTTTCCCGCAGTCGCACGGCGTTTAGTAACGTGAGTTACGGTGACCGTCAACTCTTGTGCCACCATGGCGGGAAGCTCGTCGCTCGCTCCAGCCAATCTGAGAATTGAAGCATCGACCAAAGTCACAACGTTGAGGGCGCCCCTACATCATCCGCAGGCAGCAGGGCGACGTTCCGCTCGCCAACTCCCGTACGACATGGCAAGTATCCGCTGCGGTGAGGAGCGCGACATGCCGATATTCGAGCTTGCCGGCGAACGGCCGGAATTTCCTGCGGACGGACAGTACTGGATCGCCGAAACCGCGGTCGTGATCGGCCGCGTGCGCCTCAAATCCGAGGCCAGCGTGTGGTGGGGCGCGGTGTTGCGCGGCGACAACGAGTGGATCGAGGTCGGCGAGCGCTCCCAGATCCAGGACAACGCGACGTTGCATACCGATCCGGGTTTTCCGCTCACGATCGGCCGCGGCTGCGTGATCGGGCACAATGTGGTGCTGCATGGCTGTGCGGTCGGCGACGGCAGCCTGATCGGCATGGGGGCGATCCTTCTCAACGGGGCGCGGATCGGGACGAATTCGATCGTCGGCGCCGGCGCCGTCGTCACCGAGGGCAAGACATTTCCGGACAACAGTCTCGTGGTCGGCGCACCCGCCCGCGTGATCCGCTCGCTCGACGAGAAGGCGGCGGAAATGATTGCGCACGGCGCGAACGTTTATGTGCGGCGCTGGAAACATTATTCCGGTGCATTGAAGCGGATCGAGTGACAGACGGCGCTGCAGCGCTCACGATCAGGTGATCTTTCGATCGTCAGATTTCCAACATTGCAAATGGTTCTTTAACCGGACCGCTTCATGGTGGTCATGAGGGCTCTGTTGGCATCGGCAATGAATCCACTGTGGCGGGCAAATACACCTCTCGACTGCGGATGGTTGTCGTTCTCACAGCAGCCCGTCGCCTATCTAGCGTGGAGTAGGACGATGAAGACTATGATTGCCGGTTTTCTGGGACTGGTTGCACTCGCGATGTCGTTTTCCGGCGGCTCTCCTGTATATGCCGATGCCCTTGAGGCAGAGTCTTCCGCGTTGTCGATCCTCGCTCCCGACGCAGGTGCAAACGGCGTCGAGAGCGTGGACCAGTTTCACTGTGTGCTCTACAGCGACGGTGCCGACAACTGCATCGTCAATGTGCAGCCTGCGGATGTCGATCAACACTCGACTGCTGTCAGCGAAATCGATTCGCCAGCAGCCGAGCAGGCGCCGGCGATCCGATTCGTCGACGCTATTCCGGTTGTCGTTATCCAGACCGTGACCATCGCGGCTCCTGGACTCGACGCCGGCGACCGCGGCGAAACCGCATACACGGGACCGGCGCCGGCACCCACGACAGAACCGGTGTTGGATGTCGACGTCAAAATCACGACGGGTGCGCTCTTGCTACCCGCCGGCCAGTCTGGCGATGCCATTGCGGCTGCAGTCGTTCAATCCGCGACGGTTGCGGTTCCTGGTCAAAGCGCAACGGACAGCGCGGAGACAGCTCAAGCGGAATAGATGTCAGGTCCCCCGGGGCCGCTTTCGATCCGCCAAGCGAAGACAATGGCGCTCGAGTAGGCGGAATGATGCTGCTCTTTGCGGAAAGCGGCGGGAACCACGTTCCCGCCGCTTTCCTTTGTATCGTCTATTTGTATTCTTGCGGCACTCGAACGTGAATTGTCTGCGTTTGAGAGTCCAAGACAATAAGGTTGGCCGTGCTGCGCGACGCTTGCGAGGTAATGTTATGCAAAAAATGCTGAGCGACCTCGGCCTTTATTCGAAGAGGACTCGCGGCGCCGGCGTTTTTAAGGCGCTCGCGGCTTTCGCCGTCACGATCGGCACGGCGGTGGGTCAAGACGGGGGACCTCCAAAACTCCACACCAACGAGGCATACGTGGAGGAGGTGACGCAGGCGGCGACGCTCGCCGTGAACGATCCGATGGCCGTATTCGCGTTCGTTTTGAACAGTCTCCCGGATCGGGTGAAAGTCTACCCGACCGAAAACTATTACTATTTCACCTTCATGCACGACGGCGCGCCATATGCCGGAAATATCAGGATCGAGTTGGGCGACGACGACAAGGTGGCGGTGCATTTTACGTATTATCAGGATTGGTCGGAATGGCGCGAGGACTCCCCCTTAACGCACGTCGTCCTGGACGGCTCCCGCGGGGTCGGTGTCGAAAAGATCGAGCGGTTGATCTACCGCCTCTCCTACGGCGGCAAGAGCGTCATTTTCGCGCTCAATGATCTATCGCAGGTAAAACCCACGGCGCGTGCACTCGCGCCCGGCGAGAAATTTATTGGTCCGATCTTCGATGAGTCGGCCATTCGCTTCTTCCTTGTCTACAATTCGAAGCTAAAGGTTTTTCACTATATTCTCGATGAAACCGTCAAGGTTGCGGACGAATTCTTCGCCAGCCGGCGCACCAATCGTATTCTCATCGGCAAACGCACCGGTTTTGCGTTCTATCGGGACCACCGTCAGGAGCGCAAGATCCTGGTGGGCGTCTATGAGGGTAACTACCGGCTCAATACATATTTCGACGGGCCGTTCGATCAGCTGCCGGATAATTTCATCGAGGGCGAGATGCTGCGGCAGGCCATTCTCGAAATTTCTCCCGGCCTCAAAGGCAAGATCGACCGTTTCGGCAGTTCGCCCAACGGTGAGGTCCGCTTCCTGATCAAGCCATACGCGACTTATCAGACCGAAAGCGACCTCTACGGGGTCGACAAATGCGCGAGAGCCAGGGTTCGAGCCGCGCGCTATTACGCGTGCTTCGAGGCGGAGCCTGCAGATAGCGATTTTGGTTCGCGGCCTAGGGACGCGAGGAAGAAAGGGAGGCGGTGAAGTAATCGCCGCCACAACAGTTCGGCCTCGCGCCTCAGGACAGGGAAGGGGGGAGGCCGGGGCGCTTCACCGCCGGCCAGTCGTCCATGTGATCGTCGGCTTCGCCGGCTTAGTACCTTCGCCCTCCGCGGCTGCCCCATCGCCAATGGCCGCCGCTGCTGCCCCATCGCCAATGGCCGCCGCGGCTACCCCATCGCCAATGGCCGCCGTAGCTGCCCCATCGCCAATGTTGGACCGTCGTGACGTGGTCGGTCGCGGTCGCAAGATCGCCGATAACCGCGCCGTTGACCGGTATGGCTGACGCTCCGGATGTCCCGGCGAGCCCGATGCCCGCCACCGCGAAACCGATAATCAAGATCTTTCTCATCGTGAGATCTCCCTAAATCACTGCCTGTCTTCGACCGCCATTGCCCCCAAAGCGTTTTTGCTAATGCACTATGTATCGAGAGCAGTTCTGCCTTAGCAGACTGTGCTTACTGATATAATAATTGCCCCAAATTTGGTCTTTTCAACGTTGCCTTCATTCATCTGCTGTTCATTTCTCACTTATTTCTCTGTGATTTATCACACTCAAGTTGTGATGAGCACTGCGGGTGCAACTGTCGCTGACAGTTTCCTCCACCGACTCATTGAACCCAGTCACTTGGGCCTGCTCGTTTTCCGCAGGGCATAAAGGTCATCGCACTGCAAAAGTGTCTTTCGCGCTCCATTGGTTGTTGCAACGCAGTAATCCAGAGTAAGCAGCCGTGTCACCGATTGTCGTGCCGTCCAACGACTCGCTGGCGGTGGGCGGATTTCTGCTGCGGCGATATCCGACATCATCCGGTAGCCCAGGCTCTGCGCGATTGAGATCGATGCTCAATTCCCCTGCTACCACCTTTCTCGCCATCTCTTTAGTTGCTAGCATTAAAACAGCAGAGCAGTCCGGGGGGCCGGACGCGATGACGGAGCGGAAGATGACGATCAAACAGGCGTTGTATTTAGGCACCTCCGCGATAGCAGCGGCGGCGTTCGCGACCGCTGCGCCGACGCAGGTGCGGGCGCAGGCGCAAGCAGCGGGCATCACCATCGACGGCGATGATATCGGTGGCGTCGTCACCGGACCGCGCGGACCCGAAGCCGGTGTGTGGGTGATCGCGGAGAGCAACGATCTCGCCACCAGGTTCGCCAAGATTGTGGTCACTGACGACCAGGGCCGCTATGTGATTCCGGATCTTCCCAAGGCGAATTACACCATCTGGGTGCGCGGCTATGGGCTCGTTGATTCACCCAAGGTGCAGAGCGCTCCCGGCAAGCTTGTCAATCTCACTGCGACGCCCGCGCCGACCGAGGCCGCGGCGGCGGAATATTACCCCGGCATGTACTGGTACTCGATGCTGGAGATCCCGGCGAAGGATCAGTTCCCCGGCACCGGCGCCAAGGGCAACGGCATTCCGGAATTCATGAAGTCGCAGAACTTCTGGATCGACACCGTGAAGAATGCCTGCCAGTCGTGCCACGCGCTCGGTTCGAATGGCATTCGCCATCTGTCCTCGAAGCTCGGCACCTTCAAGAACTCCACTGAGGCGTGGGAACGACGGGTGCAATCCGGCCAGGCCATGGCCAACATGGCGCTCGCCATCAACCGTCTCGGCCCCACCAGGGGCCTGTCGCTCTACGCCGATTGGACCGATCGCATCGCCAAAGGCGAGCTGCCGTCGGCAAAGCCGGAGCGGCCGAAGGGCATCGAGCGCAACGTCGTCGTCAGCATGTGGGATTGGTCGAATCCTAAGATCTATCTCCACGACGCGGTCTCGTCAGATAAGCGCAATCCGCGCCTCAACGCCAACGGCCTGATCTACGGCTCGCCCGAAGAAGCGGCCGATTTCGTGCCGGTGCTCGATCCGGTCAAGAACACCGCGACCATGATCAAGCATCCTTATCTCGACCCCAAGACGCCGTCGACCAAGGAGAACACCATGGGGCCGTCGGTGTACTGGGGCGACGATCCGATCTGGGACAGCCATACCTCGATCCACAATCCCATGATGGACGAGAAGGGACGGGTGTGGTTTACGGCGAAGCTGAGGCCCGACGAAAACCCGGCTTTCTGCAAGCAGGGATCCGACCATCCCTCCGCCAAGGTGGCGCCGATCCCGGTGTCCGGGCGCCAGCTCTCCATGTATGATCCAAAGACCGAGAAGTGGTCGCTGATAAACACCTGCTTCAGCACCCACCATCTCTATTTCGGCCACGACGCCAACAACACCTTGTGGATCAGCCAGGGCGGCCCGCAAAGCGGCGTGGTCGGCTGGCTCAACACCAAGCTTTACGGAGAGACCGGCGACGACGTGAAAGCGCAGGGCTGGACGCCGATCGTCATCGACACCAACGGCAACGGCAAGCGCGATGCCTACGTGGAAGCAAACCAGCCGCTCGATCCGTCGAAGGACAAGCGCGTGATGGCGGCGTTCTACGGCGTGCAGCCAAGCCCGATCGACGACACCGTATGGGGTCAGTCGATGGATGTCGGCTTCTCGCGCATGGAGCAGCCCGGCTATATCATCCACCTCATTCCGGGCGCGAACCCGAGCGAGACTGCGCTGGCCGAACTTTTCGTTCCGCCGGACGAAGGCTACGGCTCACGCGGCATCGACCTCACCACGGATGGCGTGGTGTGGACGGTGCTCTCGAGCGGCCACATGGCGAGCTTCGATCGCAAGAAGTGCTTAAAGCCGATCAACGGGCCGGAAGCGATCACCGGCAAGCTGTGTCCGGAGGGCTGGACTCTCTACAAGTTCCCGGGTCCGCAGTTCAAGGGCGTCACCGACCAGGGCAGCGCCGAGCACGCCTATTACATCTGGGTCGATCGCTACAACACCCTTGGCCTCGGCGCGAACGTGCCGATCGCCTCGACCAACGGCGGGGAATCGCTGACCGCGATCGTTGACGGCAAGTTCGTAACGCTGCGGGTTCCCTATCCGATGGGCTTCTTCACCAAGAACGCCGACGGCCGCATCGACGATCCGAACGGCGGCTGGCAGGGCAGGGGCCTGTGGACCACGTCCGGCACCCGCACCAACTTCCACGGCGAAGGCGGCGTCGACGCGCAACCCAAGGTGTTCAAGCTGCAGATCAGGCCGAACCCGCTTGCGGGTTGAGCGGCGCCTGGCGCAACGCCGGTAACGGCAACGATGGCGGCCCGCGGCGAGAAATCCGCCGCGGGCCGCGTAGGTAAGGCAAAGCGATCGAGTCGGTGTGGATTATGACTGCTGTAGGGGCGACCCTTGTGGTCGCCCGGCGTGCGCACCAACGGCGCGATCATAGCTGATCAAGCGCCGGGAGCAGGGCGACCACAAGGGTCGCCCCTACGTCATTCCCTTGCTACTGCGCGTATAGCTGCCCGAGATACGCGGTCAGTCGTCCAGCGACAAGAACGCCGGCCCACCAAACCATGGTTGCGGCGACAAACCGATATCCGCGCTGAGAAATCGCGCCCTTGGCCTCCCACTCCGGACTCTCTCGCCGCATTGTGTTGAAATAGAACCAGGTCACCACGAGGCCGGTGATAACCAGGGAGAACTTTATCAAGAACGCTCCGTCAGTGACATATTTCGACGGCTTCGTCATCCACAGGGTGAATCCGCTCATGAACTGCAAAACGACCGCAATCCAAACGACCGGGAAGAGCCTGCCGAGCGAGGTGAGCGGAATCGTCCGGAAGAATCCCAGCAGTCGCAGGCCAAAGATGAAGATGAAACCGATGACGACGGCGGTTCCCAACGCATGTATGGTCAGCGCGAACGGCCAACCCCACAACGACTCCCCTCTCGCCCATTCGGAGAATGCCGAATCTTCCAGATACTGGAGCACTGTTTAGTTCCTCCCTCGATCATAAATGCCCGTCTCACAGTGGCGAGCTAGCGGTCGAACTGGTCCACCGCCTTATTCAGGCGATACAGCGCAGCGCAAGCGACGGCGAGCACGCAAGCGTTGACGGCAAGGACCATCAGAAGAATATTGATGCTGTTGCTCATGGGTGCTCTCTCCTGACTACAGATAGGGCAGCAGGCGGCCGCAGGCGATCACGCCCGCCCAGCACACGAGGACCAGGATGGCCACCGCCTTGGCGAAGGCGGGAGCATCCTCTCCTGCCTTGAGCTTCCACAGCCGGTCGGACAAAGAGAAATACAGAACCACCGTTGCGCCGATCGGGATGAAAGCAATCTTAGGCGCGAACGTGTAGTCGTTCACCACGTAGCGGTAGGTGTCGGCGAGCAACATCAGCATGCCGGTAAAGACATTCATCACCACCGCCACGACCCCGATCGGAAGTAAGCGGTGCACAGCGGAGAACGGCACCGATTTCCAGAACCCTAAGATGCGCAGCACGACAATCAGCACGGTCGCGAATATCAGCGTAAAGCCGAAGAAATGCACCGTTTGCCACGGCACAAACCAGATGACGTTATTGATGAGCAGTTCAAGCGCCGGGGATATGCCGGCCGTGGGGTCCGTCGGCAGCACATCCGTCGGCACCCGGATTTCCGGGTGATTGATCTGCCCGCCGCGGTGGCCGGTTTCAGCCATTATGCTGAGCGTGACGATAGCGAAAGCAAGAACCAGATAGAGCGATGTGTTGGAAAAGCGCCCGATGTAGCGGTAGCGCCAAATCTCGACCCAGGCGGTGACACCGGTAAACCCAAGGCCAAAGAGCGTCCACAAAGCCATATCGCGATGGGCATTGATGACGGCCTTGGAAATCTCCGGAATCGGCGGGACGGTCAGCGCCCACATCGCCGCGGCGCCCGTGACATAGGTCGGAACGCCGACGATGGCGAGGATGACGAAGACCGCAAGGCTGCTGCGTTTTAGCGCGTCGTTGTTCGCGACCAGCGCGATGACGTAGAAGGTGAGCGCCATCACCCATCCGACGGTCGGGAAATGGTTCAAGATCATGTGCACGTGCGACCACGCCTGCGGTGTCGCAGTGGCTGCAGCGGCACCGGTCACGACGCGCTGCAATTCGCGGTGGTTGATTTCCCAGCCGAGTTCGTCGGCAACCACCATCAGAATCACAGTGAGGCTTGCGAGACCCAGCATCACCTTGAGGGCCTGGTCGGATGGCTTGCCGACGCGCCAGAGCTCAACCACTGCGTAGCCGCCGGTGAACAAAAGGATCGCAAGCGCGCCCAAGCCCCAATAATAATGGGCATTCATCGCGCTCTGGGAGACCTTAGGATCCTGGGACAAAAGCTCCATCGACCCAAGGCCGCTGAGTAAAGTCGGGATGGCGAGTACGGCCAAAATGCCGAAAAGGACGAGGCAGCTTCGCTTGATCACCTCATTCTTTGTGGCCATTGCGGTAATGTAAAAGCCGAGCACGAAGATGAGCCCGACCGAAGGGAAGACGCTCACAAGAATGTGCAGATGCGACCAAGACTGCGGGATCAGATGCATATAGGGGTCCCCCCTACCCGGATTGGCATCTCGCGGGTATGTGTATGTTATTGTGGGCGAGTATCAATTTGTGTCCGTCGCGTCAACGGGATCGCTCGCTAGCCTTTAGAGCGGTTTAGCGAAACCTGCCGCGACCGCAGGAGCGGCAGCAGGGACTGTTGCGGCTAGGTGGATTTCATCGATAGGGCCTCCCGCGACTTGGATCGTTTTTAATTGTTGCCCCACTGATTGTTAGCTTATCATCTTTACTGACGGGCTGCCAATGGTCTCGCGACATAGAAGCGATAGCCGGGACCGCGGGCGTCCCGCCCGCTCTTCGTCCAAGGGCCGGCGAGACTCCCGCGACCCCAGAACAACAACCAATACTCATCACACACGGGAGGCAACTCATGAGCGGTGCCGTCAAGTGCGAGACGCTTGTTCCCGCGGCGCTCGCCGCGACGATGATCATATTCGCCGGCGAACCTCCCGCCATTGCGCAGTCTGCGTTGCCGGCTCCGGCGTTTCATCACCTGCACCTGAATACGGTCGATCCCGACGGCGCGATCGCTTTCTACACCCGGCAATTTCCCTCAACCGCCAAGGCAGCTTGGGGTGGCATCGCAGCGCTCAAATCGCCCAACAACGTGATGGTGCTGTTCAACCAGGTCGGCACTGCCGCGCCAATTTTACCGCAGACCGCGATCTGGCATTTCGGCTGGCACGTGGTCGACGTGCGCGAGAACCTCGCGATTTACAAGCCGAGGCGGGAGGTGCTGTTGCAGCCGCTCTTCACCACCGACGAAGGCGGCTCGGTGCTGGTAAGCAGCGACACGTGGCCCGGCACCGGTGGCGTGCTCGGTCTGACTAAATCGCAGATTGCCGCCGCCCGCAGCGAAGGCATTAAACCTGCCGGCGGCGCCGGCTTTGCCTACATGGCGGGGCCGGACAACGCGCTGATCGAATATCAGGGCAACTTCCCGGCCGAGCGCTTCAACCACGTTCACATGTTCCAGGAAGATCCGTTCTGTGCCCAGCTCTGGTACGGCAAGCACCTCGGCGCCGCAGCCGTGCCGAGCCGCAGTGGCGATACGCCCCGTACGCAAGAAAACTGCAAGGTCACGCGCGGCGCCGACCGCACGTGGCCGGCGCTTGAGCCCGAAGGCGCGTTCCGCACCCCCACCGCCGCCGTGACCTTCGGCGACGTGGCGCTGACCTGGTACATGCGGCAGGGCGACAAGCCGCTGGTGAGCACGCGCGGCCACCTCTATGACCACATTGCGCTCAGCGTTGCGGATCTTGATGCCTGGCTTTCCAAGGTGCGCAGCGAAGGGGTCACCATCCTGGAGACAGCCTACCGCCTCGGCGATACCCGCGCTGCGATGATCGAGGGGCCGAGCCGGGAGGCGATCGAACTGGTTGAGGTGAAATAGCGCTGGCGACACCCCTGTGATGGATTACATATCAGCTATTCCAGGGAATCCTCATGACTTCAGCATCTCGGCCTAAGCCATCCCGTGTGAAGGTGCAGAAACACCGGGAGCGCCTTCGTCGGCAAGGCCTCCGGCCCCATCCAGATTTGGGTGCCGGACGTGCGTGCGCCCGCCTTCCGTTCGGAGGCGCACCGCCAATCGCTGGCCGTCGCCGCAAGCTCTTCCGCGCGCGACGATCAGGCGTTTATCGACTCAGTATCGGAGTCGAGCAATGGTGCCTCTAGACGTCGCGATTGAAGCCATGACGGCGCGGGCGTATATGCGGCGCATGGAACCGGAAATTGTGGCCAGCGCCGAATCCGAGCAAAGCAGCAAACCGGCGGCATCGGACGCGCACGACACCGTCGTGCCGTTCGATAACCGCATCGAAGTCCTCATCCTCCAACATCCCCAGGAGCAGGATCGCGCGCTCGGCACCGCCGGCCTGACCGTCCGGCATTTCCGCCATGCCATGCTGAAAGTTGGGCTGTCGTGGCCGAGCCTCACCAAAGTTCTCGGGCGCCCGGCCGATCCGCACCGCTGGGCGGTCCTCTATCTCGGCTCTGCCAAGGCGGCTGCGCTGGCGCCCGACCGCGAGGTCGTGGTGCTCAACCGCAAGGGCGAGCCGGAACCCAACCAGGACGTCCTGCTTCGCGACATCGAGGGAGTTGTGCTGCTCGACGGCAATTGGAGCCAGGCCAAGGCGCTGTGGTGGCGCAATGCCTGGATGCTCAAGTGCCAGCGGGTCATTCTGGGGCCACGGCGGCCGTCGCGCTACGGCCAGCTGCGCCGGGAACCGCGCCGCGACAGCCTCGCCACCATCGAGGCGGCCGCCATGCTGGTGAGCCGGCTCGAGCACCGGCCCGAGATCGAGACGGCCCTCACGGCGAGTTTTGAGAAGATGCTGGCACAGATCAGTAGCCGTAGCCCAGGTTGAGCGCCAGCGAAACCCGGGGCGGCATTGCCGTCGGGCACGGCGTTCCCGGATTTCGCTTCGCTCAATCCGGGCTACGGTCCCGATCTCTGATTACTGATACCTGAACAAGCTACCGCCGCCGGAATTGCTGACGCATGGGCGGGCGGGAGGTGCTGGCGCGGTCGTCCTTGTGGCGGAAGATGATGCGGCCTTTTTCGAGATCATAGGGCGACATCTCCACGATGACGCGATCGCCGGCCAGCGTCTTGATCCGGTTCTTCTTCATCTTGCCGGCCGTGTAAGCGATGATCTCATGGCCGGTATCGAGCTTTACCCGGTACCGCGTGTCCGGCAGGATTTCGGTCACCAGGCCTTCGAATTCGATCAGCTCTTCCTTCGCCATGTTTTCTCACTCCAGTCGATCGGCGATGCGGCAGAATCGCGGCGCGGTTGGATACCACGATTTAGAAATGCAACGCGACTGAGGTCCTGTGCCGGATGGCCCGCAACAGCGGAGTGACCGGCATGGGCGTGGCGGCCGCCGGAAGAGCCAAAATCGGTCGCACCCGGCGTTTTGTCAGGGCCCGCGCGGCCCGAATTCTGCTGCCGGTTCCTTGGCTGCCCCGACGCCCCGCCGTTGTGATGTCGGTTCTCGGCCCCGGGCCGGGAGCGGCTGCGTCGCGGCTTCGTTGCCGATTGAGCGGTTCGCACCGGGCCGCTTCGCTGGTTGGTCGCTGGCAGCGACATCCGGATCAGCTTCTCGATCGAACGCAAATACGGCATCTCGTCGGCATCGCAAAGCGAAATCGCCGTGCCGGAAGCGCCGGCCCGTGCGGTGCGGCCGATGCGATGCACATAGGATTCCGGCTCGTTGGGCAGATCGTAGTTCACCACGTGTGAAATGCCTTCGACGTCGATCCCGCGCGCCGCGATGTCGGTGGCGACCAGGATGCGCAAACGCCCCTGTCGGAACGCCGCCAGCACGCGCTCGCGCTGGCTCTGGGATTTGTTTCCATGAAGGGCCTCGGCGCGGATTTGGGCTTTGCCAAGCCCGCGCACCAGCTTGTCGGCACCGTGCTTGGTGCGAGTGAAGACAAGGGCGCGGTCGATCGGCTCGTCGCGCAGGAGATCGGCGAGCACCGCGGACTTGCCCTGCCGGTCCACATGCACGATGCGCTGGGTTACGCGATCGACCGTCGAGGCGGCTGGGGTCACCGCGACCTTTGCGGGGTTTCGCAACATCGCCGCAGCGAGTTCGGCGATGGCCTGCGGCATCGTGGCGGAAAACAGCATCGTCTGGCGCTGCGTCGGCAGCTTCGCGACGATCCTGCGAATGTCATGGATGAAGCCCATGTCGAGCATGCGATCGGCTTCGTCGAGGACCAGGTAGTCGACCCGGTTAAGCCGCAGCGCGTTGCTCTGCACGAGATCAAGCAACCGGCCGGGCGTGGCGACGAGAACATCTACGCCGCCCAGGAGAGCGCGAACCTGCTTTCCCATCGGCACGCCGCCAATGGCCAGGGCGGTGGTGACAGCGACGTGGCGACCATAGGCGCGGAAGCTGTCGAGGATCTGGCTGGAGAGTTCTCGTGTCGGGCTGAGAACCAGCACGCGGCAGCTTTTGCGCTCAGCCGGTATCCGCTTGGTGGACAGGTGGTGCAGGATGGGGAGCGCGAAGGCGGCAGTCTTGCCGGTACCGGTCTGTGCTATGCCGATGATGTCTCGTCCGGACAGGGCGAGCGGCACGGTTTGTGTTTGGATGGGAGTAGGGACCAGGTGTTTTTCCTCGGTAAGCGCGCGAGCGATAGGCTCGGCGAGGCCGAAACTTTGAAAAAGGGTCAACCGATGACTTTCCAATTGGCGACAACAGCGTGCCCCGATGCAACTCGGCGACGCATATCGCGGGTAAAGATGACATCCCGCGTGGTCTGGGCTGCCGTTTTTTGAACAGAAAGGCCGAAACCGTCCGCCGCAACAACCTTGGAAACCGGAACAACCGATTTCGGCTCAGCTTTCGGATTCGTGCACGCGGCCGTTATGATCGGCAACGCCGAACATCCGCTCAGGGTGATATATGCGGCAATCCGGGACGGTTTTCAAGCTAAATGCATTTTTCGGCCGGGATCATCCTTCCCGCTTGGTCATGGCCGGGCAGCAGCCCGTCGAAGACGGGCGTAAACGCCCTTATGTCCCGGCCATCCCGATAGTCTGGCACTGTGCCATCCCCCACCCTACCCTCCCCCGCAAGCGGGGGAGGGTAGGGGCCGGGACAAGCCCGGCGATTGACGCCATGAGTTTTTGCCCTTCTTACAAAATCGATCCACGAGATGGCGGGTTGAAACGAACTTGCCCTGCTCGCGGCCTCAACCGAGTGTGGCGCTGGCGACACGTCGGCGGATGATCTTTATCAGGCCGCCGGGCGCTCTTGTACCGCCATCCGCCACGATATACGAGTTCGAAATCAGGCCGATGGTGTCGAGGTCTTGGCCGCCCCGGCGTGTTGCTTCGATCGGGCGTGCCCGATCAGCGTAGGTTTCGATGCGTATCGCGTTCGCCATCATGAAGCTTTTTCCGGGCGGCGGCCTGCAGCGCGATTGCGTCGAGATCGCAAGGTGCTGTCGACAACGCGGACACGACGTCGTCATTTTCACTTCCTTCAAGGACGAAAGTGACTTTGCCGATGACCTCGCGGTGGCGGTTCTGCCGATCAGGCAGGGGCCCAATCACCGCATGCTGGAAGAGTTCGCCACCTCGTTCCGGTGGGCGGCCGCCGTGCAGCAATTTGACCTCGCCGTCGGCTTCGACAAGCTGACCCACCTCGATGTGCTCTATTGCGCCGATCCGTCGGTCTATTCCCGGATGAGGAAGGAGCGTTTTCGCTTCCTGATCCCCCGCTATCGCAGCTATCTGGCGCTCGAACGCGCCACCTTCGAGCCCGGTCGCAGGACCAAAGTGCTGGTGCTGAGCGAAAAGCAGCTCACCGAGTATCGCGACGTGTGGCATACGCCCGCGGAGCGCCTGGCGCTGTTGCCGCCGACGGTATCGAGCGGGCGCCGCTGTCCGCAGTATCGCCGCAACGGCGTGCGCGATGCACGACGCGCGGACTTCGGCTTTACGCCGCGCGACTGGGTGTGGATCGCCATCGGGGTGCAGCCCCATACCAAAGGGTTCGACCGCACCGTCCGGGCGCTGCGCCAGTTCCCGAACGCAAAGCTCCTCGTTGTCGGGCTTGCCGAAACCAGCACCCGTGCCGCGGCGGCGCTCGCGGCGCAGGCAAAGCGGCTCAAGGTCGCGGACCGCATTTCGTTCCTCGGCCACCGCGAAGACATTCCGGACGTGATGGCGGCTGCCGATCTCCTGGTTCATCCGGCGCGACACGACACCACCGGAACCGTCATTCTCGAAGCGGTCGTCAACGGCTTGCCGGTCGTCACCACGTCGGTCTGCGGCTATGCCCAGCACGTCATTGCGGCGGAAGCCGGCATTGTGATCGACGAGCCGTTCGACCCCGGGGCATTCGCTGCGGCGTTGGCGGTCGCGCAAGATGCGGCGCGGCGCAGCCGGTGGTCGGCATCGGCCGAGCGATACGGGGCGCAGCCCTTCCTCTATGACGGCCGCATGCGCGCCGCCGAAATGATTCTCGGCGTTGCGGCCGAGCGGGTTCGCCGCAAGTCACCTGCGGCAGGCGGGGCGAAGCCCGCGAGCGCGGAGGTGGTCTATCTGCACGAGTCCGGGCGCGGGCGTGGGGCGAGTTTGGGTTCGCGCTGATCACCTCCCCCTGGAGGGGGGAGGTCGGCCCGCGTCAGCGGGCCGGGAGGGGGTGGCAGCGCTTCAGCACACGCTGCGCCGCTATCATCTACTGCGTCGCCGTCACCCCACCCCGGACCGCCTTCGGCGGTCCGACCCTCCCCCTCCAGGGGAGGGTGAATGCCCACGCCACACGAACGACAGCGCACGCCCCGGATGCAGCGCAGCGATCAGCATCGCGATCCACAGGTGCTGCAGGCCGATCGGCGCTCCGATCTCCCGCAGCATCGCGCGCAATCGCATTTGCGCGAGGCGCCGCTCGACGTGATTGAGCCGCAACAAACGGTCCCACACCGCCCGGATGTGTTGCGGGCCCTCCACAGCATCGGCATCGAGCAAGCGGTAGACACCGACGTCATCGGCAAAAAACGACGTCTCGGCTTCCCTCGCCCACCAATCCGGCGGCGCCGTGAGGGTATCGGCCGGGTCGCCGGCGCCGCGGCGCCGGCCCGCGGCCGATCGCTGCGCCAGCCGCACCGAGAACGATTGCCGCACCGCGTCGCGCCGCGACAGGTTGGTAGAGTGCCAGCGGTACTGGGTGAGATAGTCCGCCAGATTGGCGATGCCGCCCGCCTCCGCTAAGCGCAGCCACAGATCGTAGTCTTCCGCCGCCCGGAACGCGGCGCGGTACCCGCCGATCCGGCGCACCAGCGCGGTGCGCATCATGACAGAGGAATGGACGAACGGATTGGTGCGCGCGAGAACCCGCGCGAGCTTTGCCGGCTCGGTCGGCGGCGCCAGGCGGCCGACGACATTGCCGGCCGCGTCGATCCGCTCCGCAAAGGTGCCGAGCAGCCCGATCTCCGGATGGGCCTGCATGAAGGCGAACTGCTTGCCAAGGCGATCGGGCCTCGCGCGGTCGTCCGCGTCGAGCCGCGCCAGGTAGGGCGCGCGCGCCTTGGCGATCGCGGTGTTGAGGGCGGCCACGATGCCTTGCGGCGCCTGCCGGAGGAGGCGGATGCGACGGTCCGCGGTGGCGAAACCGGAGAGCAAAGCCGCGGTGCCGTCATCCGATCCGTCGTCGACGATGAGGAATTCGAAGTCGCGGAAGTCCTGGGCCCGGACGCTTGCAACAGCCTCCGCCAGCCACTCCGCGCCGTTGTGCACCGGCATGATGACCGAGACGGCGGAGGTCATGGCGGGGGCTGACGCCCGTCGTCCAATGCGGATTTGAGGGCGGACTCTATCTCGGCTTTGGGCCGGCCCAAGTCGCCGAGCACCCGAAGGTAATTGGTCCGAACCATTTCGAACTTCGGATGCTGGCTACCCGTCGCCCACGTGAATCGGGCGAGTATTGCCAGCGCCCGTCGAAACAGCGGTTCGGCCTCGCTCAGCCGGTTTGCGTCCTGCAGAAATCTGGCGAGGTTATTGAGGCAGTTCGCAACGTTGGGATGGTCGGGGCCGTAGCTCGCCTCAAAGATTGCCAGCGCCCGCCGATACATCGGCTCTGCCTCACTCCCCCGGTTGGTGTCCCGCAGCAATTCAGCGAGGTTGTTGAGTGCTCTCGCAACCTCGGGATGGTCGGGGCCGTAGCTCGCCTCGTCGATCGCCAGGGCCCGCCGATACAGGGGCTCCGCCTTGCTCAGCCGGTTTGTGGTCCGCAGCAATTCAGCGAGGTTGTTGAGATCTTTTGCAACGTTGGGATGGTCGGGGCCGTAGCTTGCCTCGTCGATCGCCAGCGCCCGCCGATACAGCGGCTCCGCCTCGCTCAGCCGGTTTGTGGCCCCCAGCAATACTGCGAGGTTGTTGACACCTCTCGCAACCATGGGATGGTCGGGGCCGTAACTTGCCTCAAGGATCGCCAGCGCCCGCCGATACAGGGGCTCCGCCTCGCTCCGCCGGTTCGTGTCCTCCAATAGTCCGGCGAGATTGTTGAGGCTTCTCGCGACCATGGGATTGTCGGGTCCGTAGCTCCTCTCAAAGATCGTTATCCCCCGCCGAAACAGCGGCTCCGCCTCGCCCAGGCGGTTCATGTCCTCCAGCAATAAGGCGAAGTTATTCAGACCTATCGCTACCTCGGGATGGTCGGGGTCGTAGCTCGCCTCAAGGATCGCGACTGCCCGCCGATGCAAAGGCTCCGCCTCGCTCCGCCGGTTCGTGTCGCGCAGCAATCCGGCGAGATTACTAAGACCTGCCGCAACGTTGGGATGGTCGGGGCCGTAGCTCGCCTCAAAGATCGCCAGCGCCCGCCGATGCAACAGCTCCGCCTCGCCGTATCGAGCTTTCGATCGTAGCAGCAGCCCGAGATCATTCATCAAACGCGCAGTTGGTTTGCCGATTTTGGCTCCGTCGGCATGCTGGACAATCACCTGCGCATGCGGCGCGAGCGGATCGAGGCGAGGCCAGGTTCGAACGTCCTGCGAATCACCCACGAAGCCTGCATTCGCCCATGCCAGCGCGATGACCAGACTGCTCCAGCGCTCTTGCTCACTAAGGCCGCGCCGCGTCACGTCCTGCACGAGCCGATGAATGCTGAATTCTTGTTTGTCTGGATTGCGCCGTGCCAGTGAATAGTCGGCTAGATTGGCGAGCGCGTCAGCTAAATCATCAGCCGCATCATCGGGCACCGGCACTTCAAGCAGAAAGTTAGGTATCGGCTCAGGCGCAAACCATGCGAGCCATTCCAGCAGGCGGCGGCCGGCCGGGGTGAGCTGATCGACTGACGTCTGCCACGTCACCGCAACGGCGCGCGGATATTTCGTGATTCGTTCGTCCGACCATCCGGCAACTTTGTCCCAGTTGTCCCGCCACAGTCCCCGGTAGCGGGAAAATGAAATGCCTAACTTCGCCACATAGGCGCCGGCCTGTTCGAGCGCGAGCGCGAGCCCGCCGAGATCATCCGCAAGCAGGCGTGCCGTTGCGGCATCGTCCGGCGCCTTGTGCCGGCGCCTGGCGGTGCGCTCCAGCAGGAAGGCGACCGCATCCTCGATGCTGAGCACATCAAGCTCAAGCGGATCGAAATGCCCGGCGAAATTTGCGAGCCGGCTGGTGATAAGAACTCGCCCACTCGTGAGAGTGCTCAGCAGCTTTTCCGCTTCCTCAAGAGCCGCCTGCGTATCGAGGTTGTCCAGGATGAGAAACCAGCCCGGATGCTGCTTGAGCCAATCGAGCACCGCCTTGAGGCGCACGTCTTCCTCGGTCGCGTGCTGTTCTGGAAGGTTCAGCACCAGCGGCCCGGCGAGCGCTGCGAGGTTGCGCCGCAGTGCTTCCGGCGTCTCCGCAATCACGAACAGCAACGCCGCATAATCTTGCTGGTGCGCCCAGGCATATTCGACCGCGGCCCGGGTTTTGCCGATGCCGCCGAGACCATAGAGCGCGCTGCCGACGATCGCCGTACGCCCGCTGCCGCGTGAGAGGCTCGCGTGCAGGTCCTTCAGGAACTCATCACGCCCCTTGAACAGGCTGCCGAGTGACGGGTACGGCAGCGCAATGATGGATGCCGCCTTGGACGCGCCAGTGCCGTCCTGGGCCGTCTCCGACGCTCTGGCTGCCCGGTGAGCCTCTCTCAATTCGGCCCGCCAGGCAGCGTAGCCAGGGTTATCCCCGAACAGCTCGCGCTCGATTGACACAATTTCCGGCGGGACGTTCCGGCAGGTGCGCCAGTTGCGGATGGTCCGCTCGTCATTGCCCAGGCGCGATGCCAAATCCTTGTTGGTCCATTGCCGGCCGGGTGCGGCCGGATCGCCGGTTGGCCGCGTCCCCCTGGTCAGATGCCAATCGAGCAGCCGGGCGAAGCTCCATTGAGCACGCTCGTCCGATGACGCCTGCTGCGAAATCGAGGCCACTTTTCCAATTCTTTCCGCGTTTCCGACGACGCCGACTACTTTTCCGGGAGTTTGGTTTTTTTGGAGAGCCGGTTCAACCGCAAACGCGAGGTCCGGCGATGTTCGATCTCTTCTCCCACAACCCGCTTGTGGCGCTCTATCTCCTTCAGGCCATCACCTATGGGGTTGCCGCGACGGTGTCACGGCATGGAAATCACGGCGCCCTCTGCATCTGCTACTTGACCAGCGCGCTTCTTCACGGCCTTCTCGGCGCCTGCCATCTGATGCATTTCGGCTGATACCCCCCATGGCGGAGGTCGTCGCCGGGCTCGTCCCGGCGACCTCGCATTTGAAGGCACAGGGCAACTCAATCGAGGTGGCCGGGACAAGCCCGGCCACGACCCGGAGAGGGGGCGCGCGCTCGAAGGGTCACCCCTTCTTCCCCCGCAACGCCGCGCCGACATCCGGGGCCAACCTCCGGAAGTGCCACACTCCCGCTAGCCCGACGAGGCCGATCGCCCAAAGCGCGAAGTGGAAATCCGCCGTGGTCACCTCCACGTCGCCCGGATGCGTCAGCGTGGCGGCGCGCAGCATGATGGCGCCGCCGGCGACGCCCAGCGCGTTTCCCATCTGCTGGAGCATGCTGAACAGCGTGTTGGCGCCGCTCATGCGGGCTTGGTCGACATCGCTGAAGCTCAGGGCATTGATGGTGGTGAACTCCATCGACCGCGTGAGCCCGTTCAGAAAGAGCACCGTCACGATGACAGCCGCCGGCGTCGCCGCGGTCAGCAAGCCGCATGCGAAGATCGTCGCCATGGCCAGTACGCCGTTCCAGATCAACGTGCTGCGAAAGCCGAACCGGCCGAGCACCGCGCTGGTCGCCGGCTTCATGCCGAGATTGCCGGCAAACACCGCGAGCAGCAGCAGGCCGGAGTCGAGCGGGCTGAGCCCGAACGCCAGCTGGAACATCAACGGCAACAGAAACGGCACGGCGCTGATGGCGGTGCGGAACAGCACGCCGCCGCTGACCGTGATTGCAAAGCTCGGCACCTTGAACGCGGCCAGGTCGAGCAGCGGATGGACCGCGCGCAGCGCATGGCGCACCGCGTAGGCTCCGGCGCCGAGGCCAACGCACAGGAGCGGCGCGGCGACGAACCAGTCGATCCGGCCCCGGCCGATCGCTTCGAGGCCGCACATCAGGCTGAAGCTCGCGAGCCCGGTCAGGGCAAATCCGCTCCAGTCAAACCGTCCCCTGCCCTCGCCGCGGGAATTCGGAATGAGGATCAGGGCAAGCCCCAATCCGGCCACTCCGAGCGGGACATTGAGCAGGAAAATCCAATGCCACGAGCTGTAGGTGGTGATGAGCCCTCCGAGCGGCGGGCCGACCACCGGCGCCGTCAGGGCCGGCCAGGTCAGGTACGCGATCATGCGCACGAAGTGCTGCTTTTCGGTGTTGCGCAGCACGATGAGCCGCCCGACCGGCACCATCATGGCGCCGCCGATCCCCTGGAGCACGCGCGCCGCGGTGAACTGCCACAGCGTGCCGCTCGCGGCGCACAGCACCGAGGAGAGCGTAAACGTCACGATCGCCGCGGCGAACACGGTTCGCGCCCCGAACCGGTCCGTCACCCAGCCGCTCGCCGGAATGAACACCGCAACGGTGAGAAGATACGCCGACATCCCGATGTTGAGATCGACGGCCGCGACCCCGAACGACTGCGCCATCTGGGGCAGCGCGGTGGCGATCACGGTGCCGTCGAGTTGCTCCATGAACAGCGCGCCCGCCACCAGGAGGGCGATGACCACGCTTTGCCGGAGAGACTTATCCATGGCTGATTCCGGTCACCGATGATCCAGGATCGCCGCGGCCGGAAAACCGGACAGCATTGATTTCGTTGGGAATTCCAAAATTAGTTCGTTTTGTCAAAATCCCCCTCCAGCTCTCTTGTGGTATTCTAATGCCTTTACTCACGACTCGACCGCGCGCAAGGCACCTGCGTGCTTGCCGCCTTGAGGCCGCGTCGATTGATTGAATTTAGTCGATCGAGGGCCTATTGATCGACGTCCTCGCCGCCACGCCGTCAAGCATTCCGTCAGTGATGATATCGCGCGCTGGTTCAGCAACGTCTCCGAGTTTTTGGACCGCGGTCCTCATCCTCGCTACACTTACGATTGTCCGCCTGGTCGCATTGCGCTTCTCCACGGTCGATCTCTTCTTCGACGAATCTCAATATTGGGCATGGTCGCGCGAGCTGGCCTTGGGGTATTTCTCCAAGCCCCCTTTGCTGCCGTGGCTCATCGCGGCGGCCGAGCATCTGTGCGGCCCGTCGGAAGCCTGCATCCGGGCTCCGGCGCCGCTCATGAACCTGGGGATCAGCCTCTTCGCTTACGCGATCGCGCGCGCACTCTATGATGAGCGCACCGGATTTTGGGCCGCGATGCTGGCCGCATTCGGGACAGGTTCGGTGTTCTCTGCACGCATCGTGTCGACGGACGTGCCGCTTGTGCTGTTCTTCGCTCTGGCGCTGTTTGCTTATGCGCGCATGCTGCAAAAGCCGGACTGGCGCTGGGCGCTCGTGCTCGGTCTCGCGATCGGGGCGGGGCTGCTTGCCAAGTACGCCATGGTCTACTTTCTGCCGGGTCCTGTCCTCGCGGCGGCGCTCGACAAGCGGGCGCGTGCGCTCCTGACAAGACCCGAGCTGTGGCTGGCGCTCGCATCGGCACTGATCGTGGTATCGCCGAACATCCTCTGGAATGCGGCCAATGGTTTTGTCGCATTCCGTTATGCGGGCGGCAACGTGACCGGCGAGCCGATCGAACCAAGCGTGATGCGTCCGCTCGAATTTTTGGCGGCGCAGTTTGCGGTGTTTGGACCGGCGGCGTTCGGCGTGGCGATCGCCGCAGTCGCCGCGCTCCTGGGGAGCAACGGCTCAAGCCGCCTGTTGCCGGCGGATCGCATCCTGCTGGCATTTGCTCTGCCGCCGCTCGTCGTCGTCACCGTGACGGCCGGCCTGGTGCATGCCTATGCGAACTGGGCTGCCGCGGCCTTCGTCCCGCTGGCGGTGCTTGCGGCCGCGATCCTCGTCCGCCGTAACTTAGCGGTCCTGCTGTGGGCGAGCCTTGTACTGGGGCTCGCAGCTCAGATCGCGTTGATCGGCGCCGACGCGTTCGCGGCCAGCATCCGCGTGCCGTTTCTCGCGAAGCCCAATCCGTATTATCGCACGCTCGGCTGGAACGCCTATGGTCGCACCGCCGGGCAGCTGGCCCGCAAGCTCGGCATTTCGACCATCGCAAGCGATACGCGCGCCGAAGTGGCTTCGCTGCTTTATTACTGGCGCGACCAGCCAGAGCTTATCCTGGCGTGGCCGACCGTCGACGATTTGCCCGGTTTCGATTTGACGCGAGGGCTGACGGCAGCTGCACCGCAACCGGTGCTGTTCGTGACCCAGTGTCAGGACGCCGATCGGCTCGAGCAATTCTACGCCAAGGTCACGCCGCTCGGCATAGTCGTGCCGGACGACCCGGCGCCGCGCGCATTTACAGCCTTCATGCTGGAAGAGCCGCGTGGCCCGATCGGGCCGCTGGCATCGTGTTCGACGGGATGAACTGATAGGCCTCAGTGCGCCGCAATGTAGGCGTCTCGCAAGACGTTCGATTCGGTCTCCAAGTCTTCCAGCCGATGCTTGACGACATCGCCGATACTGACGATGCCGACGAGTTTGCCGTCAGCAAACACGAGCAAATGCCGCACACGGTGGCTCGTCATCAGGCTCATGGCGCGCTTCAAGGTATCGCCGGGCGCAACCGTGATTATGGTCTGGGGCGCGACGTCCCGCACTTCCATGGCAAGCGCTCTCTCGCCATGGGCCGACACCGCATGGACGATGTCGCGTTCCGATATGAGACCGGCGATGGCGTCACCGCTGGTCACGACCAGCGCGGCGATGCTCCGCGCACGCATTCGATCGGCTGCGCTTTTGACCGTCTCGGTCGCGCGGATTGTGATGACGCCGGCGCCTTTGCGATCCAGAATGCTCTGAATGCCCATGACCTCGCTCCTGTCTCATTTCGCAGCAAGGCCCCCCAAACGAGCGCGGCCCGACAGGGCCTAGCGTATCTATCTCACACTATCGGTCGGAACATTACAAGTTGGTGGACGGCGCATTACCGATGGATCGCTCCCTCGCCGCGCACCAGCGCAAAGAACTTCCGCGCGGATTCCTCCCAGTCCGGATGCCGGAAAGAAGCGCGGATGCGCGTCTCGTAGACGGCGCGGGCCGCCGGGTCCTCGATCCAGGTCTCCAACATGCGTTGCCAGGCTTTGCCGTCGGTCGGATCGAGACATGGGGAGAAGCCGCCGACCACTTCCGGCACCGCGCCGCCGGTCGAGGCGAGGACCGCCTTGCCGTGCCGGAACGCCTCGATCAGCGGCAGGCCGTATCCTTCATAACGCGATGGATAGAGACAGAACGCGGCATCGCGATAGAGCGCCGAGACGGTCGCATCGTCGGCGTCGGGAAGGACTTGGAGCGTGCCGGCGATGCGCGGATCGCGGCGCAAATCCCTCATGAGGTCGTCAACCATCCAGCCCTTCCGGCCCGCGAAAACCAGCTTGAAGCGCGCGCGCTGGGGAATCCCAGCTTCGAGGAGCTTCAGCCATGCGTCGTAGATCAGGCGGTGGCCCTTGCGCGGCTCGATCGTGCTGACGAGGAGTGCATAACGTCCGGCCTCCAGGCCCGCGGGCAACGGCGCTCGCGCGGCCGAGGCGCTGGCGTTTGCCCCAAGGGGACACACTGCGGAGGCGCCGTGCGCGATGCCGCGGGCGTCGCAATAGGCGCGCACGTCCGCCGCCACGGTGCGCGAGCCGCATATGACGAGGTCGGCGGCCGGGAATGCGAGATCGCAATAGCGGCGCTGCGCCTCGACATCGACGCCCTTGTAGAGGTGAGGAAACATCAGCGGAATGATGTCGTGGCAGAACAGCACGAACCGAAAACCGAGCTTGCGCTTGCCCGCCGTGATGGCCGCGATGTCGTTGTGCGTCCACCCGGCGCCGGCACAGACGAGGGTGTCGCGGGCTGTGAGCGCCAGCGGCTCGCCCAGCACCGTGTCGGCGGGGAGAAATCCGCGGCGCGAGCCGTCTGGCCTGACCATGAGGGCGCGGTACTTGGGACTCATGATCGCTCGCTGCAGGCGGTCCGTCAGCGCGGCGACGCGCTCGCTGCGGGTCGTCAACCTCACGCGCTCCGTGGCCTGGAGCGCCATGCGGCGGAATTGCAGGAGCCACATCGCGGCCGGCCGGACCGCCGCGGGAATGCGGTCCGTCTTGCGCCTGCCGAGGCGCGCCGGATTGACGAAGGAGAAGGTATCGATGGCTGCTTTCTGCGAGATCAGGATATCGGCGACGTTGCGATCGAGATCACGGAAAGCGCGCGTCTTGGGATCGAAGAACCCCAATGCCAGCTCATCCACGTGGGCGAGCGCCCAGCGGGCGAACTCGCTCTCCACCCGCACGATGCCGGCCGGCGGTCCTGACCACAACGCCGTGGTCGTGACATCGAAGACGAGACGCGCCGGGGCGCCTTTGAGAGCACCATTCATCGAGTTGGCCAAGACTTGATCTGGAGCGTTTCACGGTCAGGCTGACAACAGTGTCATTGCCCGGCTTGACCGGGCAATCCAGTATCCACGGTCGGTGTTTACTAGATCGCCCAGTCAAGTCGGGTGATGACAGCATAGTGGGTGTCAAGCTTACCGTGAAACGCCCTAGCTAGCGCCCATTATGCCGCCCCCCCAAGTCGGTGCGAAGAGGGGAGGGCCAAGAGGTGCCCAAAAACGCCGCGTGAAGGAAGCCGCTAAGCTCCCAGCGCACGCGCTCCGACGCGAACGGGAGTTCGCGCGGTCGCTCGCCCGTGAGAGCCGCGATGGCGTTGCCGACCGCGCAGGCGACCACCGGCACGCCATCCTCCCCGGCGCCGGTCGGCGGGTTGTCGGTCATGCTGCAGGATGAATTTCGCATCTTCCCTGTCACCAGCGAGTTCGGCAAGGCGCGTGATGCCCTGCGCGCGAGCCGTTGTGCAATCATGACTCAAAGGGGTGCCGCCGATTGGTACACTTCATCCGCTGGAGCGTTCCTGAGATCACGCGGTGTTTTCAGCCATCTCTCAAACTCTTTGGGCAGACTTGCGAGAAGTTGTTCCACGGTCATGCTGGGCGGATCATACGTCCGGCGAAACTGGCGCATAAATCTGACTAGCCGGCGCGGCGTTCCCGGGCCTTTGCCCTGTGCACCCTTTTTGAGTGTGCCGGAACCCGGGGCCCAATAGAGGCGGTCGGCCGCCTCTACCACAGCCTTTGCGCCGAAAGCTTCCTGCTGGCCTGCTAGTTGCTCCAGGACTTCCGATTGTTTGGTAATTGGCAGTGCGAGCATAACTCGGGCTGCCTCACCGTGATCGACGACCGCCATCCAGCTCATGCGCAGGACGTGCCGGCTCCACAGCCGGTTTTTGAGCTCAAGCGTGTAACGGTAAGACTGCTTCATTCCGCGGGAACCATCCGGCGCGCGCGGCGCCAGGACCTCGATATAGTAAAGAGAAAGCCAGTCCCACACGCCCGCATCAAAGCGCAATTGGCCGACCGGCAATGCTCCGAGCCTTTCAACCAAGTACTCACCAAGTTCAAGCCGGGACGCGAATGCGCGCCTACCGATGGTAGCGGTGGTCCCTAGCGGCTCCGAGGCCTCGCCAAACAGAAGGTGGAGCGGGGCGGTGCCCTGTGCGCCTTTTTCCAGCCATTCACGGTAACGAACGATGCCGTTGGGAGTGAGGCGTTGTACATCGTGCATTCGTCAGTCCTCCGCCACGAGCCGGTTCAGCAGACTGAACTGATTCGAGAATGCTCGGCATACATCATCAATCCAGGTCCAGACTTCGGTGTCGTCCTCCCAGTCTGGTTTTTCCTTGCCCGTTAAGTGGCGGGCATAGCGAAGCCAGCTAGTCGTCCAGCGATCCTCATCGTCCTCATCGTCCTCGGCCTCATCCGCTCTCTCTTTCCAAATCAGCAGGAGGACCTGACGCAGTGCGCCGGGTAGTATGAGCGCCTGAAACAGGGGGGCGGACTTGATCTTTGTGAGGGCATCCGGGATGTGCTCGTTGAGCACGAGAACCGGGAGTCCGTCGTCATGGATCTTGGTCTTCCAGGGCTCCTGCCCGAGATCGTCGATAACGACCTTTAGCAGTTCTTTGCGCCCCGTGTCGTCGGCTTCCGCAGCACCAAGCCTGTCACCCCTCGCCAGAAGCCGGCCCGTTCCGGGTTCGACGACCTTAACTCTGAATTTTACTCCCTCCTTGCCCAGTTCGCGCAGCGTCGGAGCTCCGTGCGGGAATGTCACATCCACGGTGCCGAAGGCAAAGCGCTCGTGCAGAGCTTGGCGGTACGCCTCAACAATCACCTCGCTCTCCCGGGGAAGCTTCAGCGGGCTGAGATCAATCCATGCCTGGAATTCTGCCATCCCGTCGGCGCGCGTGGTGATCGCAAAGGATGCCATGCTGTTGTCGATCTTCTGACGACTCGTGCTGTTGATGCGGCTACGCAAGGGCCGTCTCCTTCGACTTAATCAGGTTGTAATCGACGACAAGGTCACGCCTGAGGTCAAAGCCATCGACCACCAGTTCGAACTCACGCTGCTCAACGGTCAAAATGATCGTGTTATCTGTGCGCTCCTCGTCAGCGCCGGTCACCGTAACCGTAAACGCATCATCGGCGAGATCGAAATCAAGTTTGTCCCAGCGCGGCTTTCCGACTTCGATGTCGTAACAGACATCGATCTTGACCTGCGCAGGTAGAGTGACTTCGGCGAAGGTTGGACCGGGCTTGATCGCGAATCCGCCCTTGCGTTTGGTGAGTATGAGCCTTCGCCGTGCCGGGGGGATGGGCGGAACGGGGCCGGGTGCGGGTCCCTGTTTGGGCTTTGGGCGAGGCACGGCGGGTCCGCCTGGTGCAGGAGGTGAAGTCGGATCATCGATCCAGAAGAAGCTGGTGAGGGCGCGTGCATCAATCTGCTCGCGGCCGGTCGTGAGAATGCGGTGCAGAGTGGGAAGGGCCTCCCGGATCGCCGTCAGCGTCTGAGGCACGTATTTCCAGTTGGTCTTCACGCGCTCTGCAGTGCCAGACCATTTAGTGTGGGCGGGGTTTTCGGCATCCGCCAGAAATTCGGAGATTAGCGCGTCGTGCGCCAGAAACGCGGCGAAAGCGCCTGCGCCACGAAATCGCGCTGCCTCATCAGGGATCGTGATGTCTCCGCGCACATAGAGGGCTTGGCCGTCTTCAGTTTCAAAGCGCCTGCGGAAGAAAACCTCCACGTATGATTTTTGAGCGTCTGTCGTTTTGCGGGCGAGCGCTATCGGCACATGAAAACCGATCAGTTCGCCGGCAGAGTATCTTTCACGGAGCATGGCGACATCGTCTTCGATCATCTCCTCGCTGAGCTTGTCAGGCTTACTGAGAGTGCGTTCCTTTACACGGACCAGCGCCGCTCTGTCGGCCTCGTGTATATCCTCGATGAACTGAATCAGCCCCGGTTTGAGAAGCCCCTCACCAATTGTGCGAATCCGTAACGCATCTACGGCCATACGCGGTGCATGGCCGCGCTTTGAGCCGTTACGCCCGGCTGATGCGATCATGGCCTGGATTTGAGAACCGGTCGGGCGTCTGGGATCATGTGATCCGTTGCCTGCCACGGGATGCGCAGACATTCCGAGAAATGCCCAACGGTTCTGAATACCCGGCCGCACATGCTACTGCGATGCTGATATGGGAGCGCCGGGTGCGCGAGATCGAAATACATGCTCGGCGTAAGCTATCTGCAGATGAAGGCGAGGTCCTTAAGCGCTCGATCGTGCCGCCGTATAACGTGGAAACGTTTCCAAATAGATGGTGGAAGCTGCGGCCGGATTTTCCGTGCCGGACCCTCATGGCTCACATGGGAAAGGACACTTACAGCCATATCCATTATGATTCGAGCCAAGCGCGCGTGATCAGTGTGCGCGAGGCAGCGCGCCTACAGTCTTTTCCAGACGGATTTCGCTTCTGTGGCACGATGAATCCGGCCTACCGCCAGATCGGGAACGCGGTTCCGCCGTTAGTTGCGCAGCGTCTTGCGGAGACAATGCTAAACGCGATCTTTGGCTCGCTGAAGCAAATCAGATCAGCATCGCCCGTGCGCACCGCTGCGGAATAGGCGCAGCCGCGCGGTCAGGCTCAGAACGGCAGTAGGGGGTCCGGCCCCGAGCCAGTGCAATGGGAGCAGGCCCCACCCCGGCCCTCCCCGAAAAGGGGAGGGCCAAGACGTTGCCCAAAAACGCCGCGTGAAGGAAGCCCCTACGCCCCCAGCGCCCCGCGCACGCGCTCCGGCGCGAACGGGAGTTCGCGCAGGCGCACGCCGGTCAGCGCCGCGATGGCGTTGCCGACCGCGCACGCCACCACCGGCACGCCGTCTTCGCCGGCGCCGGTCGGCGGATTGTCGGTTGAGACTACCTTCACCTCGATGTTGGGCACATCCGACATGCGCGTCACTTCGTAGTCGTTGTAGTTCGACTCCAGGACGCGGCCGTTGCGGATGGTGATCTTCTCCCGCAGCACATGGCCGAGCGCGTAGACGATGCTGCCCTCGGTCTGCGCCGCCACATTGCGCGGCTGCACCGCCAACCCGGCGTCGATGGCGGCCCAGAAATTGTGGACCTTGATCTTGCCGGTGGCGCGATCGACCGAGACCTCGGCGACGCCTGCCGCCAGGGTGTCGTCCTTCACCATGGTGCCGACGCCGAGACCGCGTCCGTCGCGCCGCCGCGTCCAATCGGACATTTCCGCGACGGCGCGCAGCAGCGTCTGCATCCGCGGCTGGCCCTCCGACAGCGTGAGCCGGAACGCGATCGGATCGAGGCCGCGGTCCTTGGCAATCTCGTCAAGGAGGCTCTCCGCCGCGAAAGCGTTGTAGGCATTGCCCACTCCGCGAAAGGCCGCGAGCCGCGCGCCGCGCGTTTCGATGACATGCTCGGCCAGCTTGTTGGGGATCGGATACTGCGGTATCGGCGAGCCCTTCATGACGACGCGGTCGAGCGGGGGCGGCGGTGTGCCGTTGGCGATCGACGTATAGGCGGCGACCGACTCGGCCACCACGCGGTGATGCCAGGCGATGAGCTTGCCGCCGGCATCGAAGCCCGCTTCGATGTGATGCGCCGTCATCGGCCGGAACTTGCCGCCGGTCACGTCGTCCTCGCGCGTCCAGATCAACTTGACCGGCTTGCCGACCGCCCTGGCGAGGCGCACCGCATCGATGACCACTTCCTGCTGGCTGCGCCGGCCGTAACCGCCGCCGAGGAAATGCTGATGAAGGGTGATATTGGTGCGCTCGATCCCCATGAGCTTGGCGACCTGGTTGTGCAGGCTCGTCGGGCCCTGGGTGCCGGTCCAGATCTCGACCGACTTGCCGTCGGGGCTGACGGCCGCAGTGGCGTTCATCGGCTCCATCTGGGCGTGGTACAAATAGCGGGTGCGGTATTCGCCCCGGTAGACCTTGACGGCGCCCCGCATCGCAGCCTTGGCGTCGCCGACGCTTTCATACGGCACGCCTTCGCGGCTCTTGTCGCGGCCGATGGCGGCAAACTCCTCAAGCGCCTTCTCGCTGTCGTGATGCGCGCCTGGCGCGTCGCTCCAGGTGACCTTGAGCAGATTCTTGGCGGCCTGGGTGGCCTCGACGCTGGTGCCGACAACGCCGACGCCTTCCGGCAGCTTGACGATGTCGGTGACGCCCTTGACCTGCCGCGCCCGCGTCTCGTCCACCGTCTCCGGCCTGCCGCCCGGATAGGGCGATTGCAGCACCGCGGCGTAGACCATGCCGGGGACCTGGGCGTCGATTCCGTATTTGGCGGCGCCGGTCACCTTAAGCGGCACCTCGACCCGCGGCAGATCCTTGCCGATGTAGCGGAAGCTCGCGGCCGGCTTGAGATCCTTCTCCTCGATCTTCGGCAATTCGGCCGGCGCCTTGGCAAAGCCCGCGATCTCGCCATAGGAGATGCGGCGATTCGTGGCCTTGTGCACGACGACGCTGGGCTCGGTCGAAAGCTCGGTGTCCGGAACCCCCCATTTCGCCGCGACCGCGTCGATGAGGACGCGCCGCGCCTGAGCGCCGGCGATGCGCATCGCCTTGAAGTAGCCGCGTGTCGCGAAACTCGCGGAGGTCTGGAACGTGTAATTGCCTTCCGGGTTGCCGAATTTCTTCTCGTTCCATTCGGGCGGGAACACCGGCTTGACCTTCGCCCAGTCGGCATCGAGTTCGTCGGCGATGATTGCCGGCAGCGTCGTGAATGTGCCTTGACCCATTTCGGCGGCGGGCGAAACGATCGTAATGGTGCCGTCGGTTGCGATCGTGAGCCAGACGTTCGGCGACAGCAGGCCGTCCGCCAGGGCTTCGCCCGAAAGCCCTTCGCCGATAAATGCCAGAGGATCGGGCGTCACTGTCAGCGCCAAGGTGAGGCCGGCAGCGGCGCCAAGGAAATCGCGGCGGCTGAGATCGGTCGTGCGCGGGTCTATGTGTTCGGTCATGGCTCAACCCTCCCGCGAAGCGCGCTGGATTGCGCTGATGATTTTCAGATAGGTGCCGCAGCGGCAGATATTGCCGTCCATGTGTTCGACGATCTCTTGGCGCGACGGCGCCTTGTTGCGCGCCAGCAGTTCGGCGGCCTGCATGATCTGGCCGGACTGGCAGTAGCCGCATTGCGGCACCTGCTCGACGACCCACGCCCTCTGCAGCGGATGGCTGCCGTCGGGCGAAAGCCCCTCAATGGTGGTGACGGATTTGCCTTCGACCATGGACACCGGGGTGGCGCAGGCGCGCGTCGCCTGCCCGTCGATGTGCACCGTGCAGGCGCCGCACGAGGCGATGCCGCAGCCGAATTTCGTGCCCGTCAGTTTGAGATGCTCGCGCAACACCCAGAGCAGCGGCGTATTGGGATCGACGCCCAGCTCCCTGCGCACTCCATTGACCGTGAAGGCGACCATGCGTTCCCTCCATTTATCCGCGAGAAAGATTTTCTGAACTTACGAGGACGCCAGGCCGCATTGTTCGCTGTCGCGTTGCGCAGCCCGCATTTGTCGGAAAATAGTAACCGATTTGTATCTGAACCGCGAGGGCCGCAAACCCGAAGCCGTCGCGCACGGCGCGTTTGACTGCCGAGCCATTGAGGCTTACCATAAGTGTATAAGTGTTTATCCACATATGTGGGTGCGTAATGGAAGAAGCCGTCCGCTGGAACATCAAGGTCTCGAAGGAAACCGACCTCGCCCTGCGCACCTTTCTTGGCGCCCAGGGTATGAAGAAGGGCGACCTCTCGAAGTTCATCGAAGAAGCTGTCCGCTGGCGCGTGTTTCATCGCACCGTTCAGGACATCAAGACGCGCAACGCCAAGACCGACCCAGGCGAATTGCAGCGCGTCGTTGACGACGCCGTCCGCGAGGTTCGCGCCAAACGCCGCGCCAGAGGCAAGGCTGACAGAGCCTGATGCGCGTGGTGCTCGATACCAACATCCTGGTGTCCGCGTTGATTTCTCCAGTCGGCCGTCCCGCCGCCATCTATGATGCCTGGGAGGACGGTAAATTCACGCTGTTGACCTGCGCGGAGCAGCTCGACGAACTACGGGCCACGCTGCGAAAGCCAAGAGTGGCTGCACTCATCAAGCCGCATAAGGCGGGACGCCTGGTGAACCAAATCAAGAAGCTCGCTGAGGAGATCGGCTCGCTACCGCGGGTGAAACGCTCTGCCGATCCAAACGACGATTTTCTGTTGGCGCTGTCCGAAGCGGGCAAGGCCGATTACCTCGTGACGGGTGACAAGAGCGGGCTGCTTTCCCTTGATCGCCACAAAGCCACGCAGATCGTTTCTGCGATCAGTTTCGCAGCTTTGTTCGCATGACCTCACCATGCCAAGCCCGACTTCACACACCTACATCTCGCAGGGCGTCGCCAACCTGATAGGCCATTCCCGGATTACGCGGAGTTTATCATCGGGCCGGCCGGAGGCCGGACCCGGTGGCTCCATCCGGGCTACAGAAAACCGCTGTCTTGCGATAGTCCGTCGGTCGCGCTACCGCTGATCAAATGGCCATGCCACGCTCGACCTCGCACACCTACATCTCGCAGCGCCTGCGCCTGCATTATCTCGATTGGGGCAATCCGGACGCGCCGCCGCTGGTGCTGGTCCATGGCGGTCGCGATCATGCGCGCAGCTGGGACTGGGTGGTGGAGCGGTTTCGCGACCGCTGGCACATCATCGCGCCTGATCTGCGCGGGCATGGCGACAGCCAGTGGTCGCAAGATGGCGGCTACGCCATGCCGGGTCTTATCTACGATCTCGCCCAGCTCATTCACCAGCGCCAGCTTGCGCCCGTGACGCTGATTGGCCATTCGCTCGGCGGCAATATCGCGACCCGTTATGCCGGCATCTATCCCGACAAGGTGAGGCGCCTCGTCTCGATCGAGGGCCTCGGATTATCGCCCAAGGCGATGGCCGAGCGCCTCGCCAAGCCGTTGGCCGAGCGCATGCGCGCCTGGATTGAGGCACAGCGCGGCCTCGCCGCCCGGCAGCCGCGACGCTATGAATCCATAAAGGATGCGGTTGCCCGTATGCAGGCCGCGAACAAGCACCTGTCGCTTGAGCAGGCGAACCATCTCACCCGTCACGGCGTCAACCAGAACGAGGACGGCACCTACAGCTGGAAGTTCGACCCCTACCTTCACGTGTTCCCGCCCATCGATCTGCCGGTGGCGGAAGTCGAACGGCTCTGGGCGGCAGTGGCGTGTCCGACCTTGCTGGTCTACGGCAAGGAAAGCTGGGCCTCCAATCCGCAGGAGGACGGCCGCGCCCGTCATTTCAAGAATGCCCGCGTCGTCATGGTGGAGAACGCCGGGCATTGGGTGCACCACGACCAGACGGAGTTTTTTGTCGAGACGGTGCGGGAGTTTTTGGAAGGCCCGTAGCCCGGATGGAACGCGGGCATCTGCTACCTCTCCCCGCAAGCGGGGAGAGGTAGAGCACGTCAACCCTTCTGTTCGTCGGTCACATCCATGACGGTCCAGCCGAGGATTTCGGCCTGATTGGACGGCAAGCGGAAATCGTAGCCATCGACCTTGGAGGCAATCAGCTTGGCCTTATCCTTGGCGGCATCGCCGGTGGCTTCCGCCGCGATCTGCACCCAGCCGTCGGTAATGTCGCCGATGGCCGTGAGGACGAGGCGCAGGCCTTCACCGGCGTCCACCACCATGCGACGGGCGTCGTCCGCCGGCTTGGTGGCCTTGCGGACGTCCTGAAACGTGAAGCTCTCGACCAGCGTCGCGAGCCGGCTGACCTTGAAGGTGTCGGCGTTGCGCTTCTCCGGCACGTCGGCGAGCACAAGATCGCCGGGCTTGTCGGCGTTAGCGGATGCCGTTACGCCATCGCGACCGCCGCCGGTCAGTTCCACCTTCTTGATCTCGCTGCGCTTGACGTCGAGATCGAAGCCGACGAACCAGTCCGGACGGACGACGGGCAGCCGCACGTCGCCACGCGCGAGGAACGTCTGGGGCTGGCCCTTGAGGCGGATGAAAATGCCGCCGGTCGGGCCGCCAACGGTGGTATCGCGATTGCCGACCACGAAGCTTGCGAGCTCTCCGCCCGCCGTGCGGAAGGTGATCTCCTTGCCGGCGTCCTTGGCGCCGGGATCGGCGAGGCCGAGATCGCCATAGCGGGCCGGATCGCTGGTGCGCGCTTCCTGAAACGACAACCCGGCGCTGCTGGCGACGACATCGCGCACCGCGTCGGTCTTGATCGGATAACCGGAATCCGAGGCGACAAAGCGATTGTCGCGGCGCTCGATCGCGAGCGTGCCGGCGCCGTCGCGTATGGAAAGGCCGGTGATATCGTTCGCCTTTGCGGCGAGCGAGGGGACGATGGTTTCGCCGCGCCGGTCCGACGCCACGGTCGGGGCGCTGGTCTGCAACACCCAGGCGGTCAGCCCGACGCTGATTGCCGCCAGCGCGGCGAGCGTTGTGAGATGCTTCGCGTTCATGATGCTGCTCCGTCTCGGGCTACGCCGTCTTGTCCGATCGCTTCTTCGGCAGCGGACGCCGCGACCGGCGCATGCCGAAGGCGAGTGCGATGACCCCGACCGTCACCGGCACGGCGCCGACGTTGAGCGCCGTCACGAGGTTCTTGAGGTTATCGACATCGCGGCGCAGCGCGAACTGCACGTCGCGCAGTTGAGAACGGATGGCGAGCAACTGGGTGCGGAAGCCTTCGATGGTTTTCGCCTGCTCGGCCGTCAACACCTCATTGGAGCCTTCGGCGGCTTTGGGCAGCTGCGACAGCTTCTGCTCGGTATCCTTGAGCTGCGTGGTCAGTTCTTGCTCTTTGGCGCGGAACTGGCTGTCGGCGTCAGCCTCCATCCGCTGAATGAGCTCGAAGGGCCGCCATGATACGCCGCGCCCGCGCAGGTCGGAGAGGGCGGCGCCGCCGGACATCTGCTCGATCGCATTGACGACGAAGTCCCCATTGTTGGCGAACGCTTGGGCGACCTGCTGGCCGAACAGGCTGTGCATCTGGATCCAGTTGCGATCCATCAGCATGTCGGCGTCGCCGACGAGGATGACGTTCGCAGGCTTTACCGACTTCTTGAGCGTGTTGTCGGCCGCCTTCGCCTCGTCCTTCTTGGACTCGTCGGCCTTTGCGGTGTCCGCCTTCGCCTCGTCGGGCTTCTTCTCGTCGGCTTTTGCTTCGTCGGGCTTCGTCTCTTCCTTCTTGAGCCCGTCCGGATAGGCGCTGTCGAGCGTGCCCGTCAGCCGGGCCGCAAGGACCGGCGGCTTCGGCGCCTTGGTGAGGCCCACCAGCAGGCGGCGCGGATCGCCGGTGCGGTCGCCCGCGAGGGTGGCGTCAAGGGTGACGGCGGCGTTCGACGCCCGCAGGAGCGGCCGTAACGTGACCCCATCCTTGCTGGTCTCGAAAGCGCCCGCGGTCGTCATCACGACCGCGGACAACTGCGCCAGGATCGCCTCATCGCGCGCGAGCGCATCGCCGCGTAACGCCATCCACGGCAGGTTTTGCGAGGCCACCGGGCGGCCGCCGACATTGCGCTCGGTCTGCAGCGCATAGTCCGGATCGCCGACGGCGCGGGTGGTGTCAAATTTTACGCCCCATGCCTTGAACAGCGGTTCGAGGTTCGAGGCCGGGTTCGGCGACGGCATGCCGCGCGGGCCGAGCTGGTTCTCCGCGAACGGGTCGACGAAGATCATCGTGGCGTTGCCGGCCATCACCCATTGATCGATGGTGTAGAGCGTCTTTTCGCTGAGGTCCTGGGGGTGGACCACCATCAGCACGCGGGTGTCGTCGGGCAGCTTCTCGACCTCCCCGGACAGCGGCTTGACGTCGAAGAACTGCTTCATCTGCGTCAGCACCTGCTGCTCGGGCATCCGCATCATGGGATTACCGGCAAGGCCGAGCCCATCGAGCAGGGCCACGACCGGCTTGCCCCGCCGTCCGAGCTCCGACACCAGCCGCGTCAGGTCGTATTCCAGGAACGCTTCGCGGTCCGGTGCGAACACGCCGATGGTGGCCCGTCCGGTGGTGGAATTGGTGGCGGCAAGGCCGAAGAACAGCCGCTCGCCGCCGATGCCCGTGAAACCGTCGATGCCGAAAGCGACGGCGCGGTCCTCTTCCTCGGAAAATGGCTTCGGGTCGATGACCTCGAGAATGATGTTGCCCTTGGCGGCGGCGGCATAGGAATCGAGCAGCGAGCGCACCCGCCCCGCAAAGGCCGCGAGCTGCGGCGCCTGTTTGGTCAGCCCGGATGACATGAACAGGCGGAAGCGCACGGGTTCCTTAAGCTCGCCGAGCAGCGAGCGGGTGCCTTGGCTCAGCGAGTAGAGGTGCTGCTCGGTAAGATCGACGCGGGCGTTGCGGAAGATCTGGGCGCTGACGATGTTCAGGCACACGAAGACGACGGCGCCGAGCAACGCGGCGATCAGCGCGATGCGGCCGGTCGCGAGCGGTTTGCGGGTTTCCGGTTGAGTGTGGTCGGAAGTCTGGTCGGACATGGCGATATCTCACGCGGCTTTTTTGACTTCGATGATGCGAACGTTGAGCCAGAGGCAGAACACGATCAGCGACACGAAGAAAACGATCGATGGCAGTTCCAGCACCCCGTCGGTGATGTGCTGGAAATGCGCGAAGAACGACATCGACCGCACCGCGTCGACGATGAAGCCGGGAGCCCATTGACGCACGACCGAGATGACGAGATCGAACCCCGCCATGACGAACAGGAAGCTCACCGCGGTGGCGCCGATGAAGGCCAGCACCTGGCTCTTGGTCAGCGCCGAAATGGCCGCGGCGAGCGCCAGGAACGCGCCCGCCATCAGCCACGAGCCGACGTAGGAGGACAGGATCACGCCGTTATCCGGCGAGCCGAGCACGTTGACGGTGATCCACAGCGGCATCGTCAGCACCAGCGCCAGCGCCGCAAACGCCCAGGCCGCGAGCCATTTGCCGACCACGATCTGCCACGCCTCGACCGGCAGCGTCATCAGGATCTCGATGGTCCCGCTGCGCCGTTCCTCGGCCCACAGCCGCATCGCGATTGCCGGCATCAGCACGAGGAAGAGCCACGGATGCCAGAAGAAGAATCCCGACAGGTCCGCCTGGCCGCGATCGAAGAAGCCGGAAACCAGAAACGTCATGCCGGCGGCGAGCGCCAGGAAGACGATGAGGAATACCGCCGCCACCGGGGTCGAGAAATAGGCGGCGAATTCGCGGCGAAATACAAGGAGCGCCGGACGCATGTCAGTTCTCCCCACGGTGGCTTGTGATCTGGCGGAACACGTCGTCGAGCGTGGCGCGCTCGATGTAGAATTCGGTGACCGCGATGTTGGACCGGCCGAGCAGGCTCGTGATCTCGTCGGTGGAGGGACGGGTCTTTGAAGTTCGCACCGCGATCCGGGTGACGCCATTGACCCGTTGGACGACGTCGACCCGCCCGACTCCCGGGTGTTTCGAAAGGATATCGATCGCGCCTTGCGGGTCGGCGGTGGCAAGCGCGAGCGCAAGCGTGCCATGGCCCGGCGCCCGCGCCAGCAATTCGGCGGGCGTCGCGTCCGCCAGCATACGTCCCTTGGCGATGATGATGGCGCGGGTGCAGACCGCTTCAACTTCTTCGAGAATGTGGGTCGATATGATGATTGCTTTTTGCGGCGCGATTGAGCGGATGAGGTCGCGCATTTCGTATTTCTGGATGGGGTCGAGGCCGTCGGTCGGTTCGTCAAGGATCAGCGCATCGGGGTCATGGACCAGCGCCTGGGCGATGGCGACCCGCCGCTTGAAGCCCTTGGACAGGGACTCGATGCGTTGGTTCCATACGTCCGCGAGGTCGACGCGATCGACCAGTTCGGCGAGCCGTGCATTGGCCTGCGGCTTCGTCATGCCATGCATGGCAGCAATGAATTCGAGGAACGCGGCGACTGTCATGTCGGCATAGGCGGGCGCGCCTTCCGGCAGGTAGCCGAGACGGCGCCGGGCGGCGATCGGGTCGGTGTGGCTGTCGTGTCCGTCGATCCAGGCCTGGCCCGAGGTGGGCTCCATGAAACCGCTGATGATCCTCATCGCGGTCGATTTTCCGGCGCCGTTCGGCCCGAGAAATCCGACGACTTCGCCCCTCTCCACTGAAAACGAAATGTGATCGACCGCGGTCAGGCTCCCAAAACGTTTGACCAGGTCGCGTGTTTCGACGAGCGCCATTTCTAAGCTCCTGGCAATGCGACCGGGGCGCCCATTTGAATCCACCAGATTCGAAATTGCCGCCCGGCCAGTTCGTTACTGAGTTGAGGTTCGTTAGACCCCGCGCGTGCCGTGTGTCGCATGACCGACATCGCGGCAGATTGCAAGAGGGGTTGCGGCTTTGCCACTCCACATGCTTGCTGCGTTGCACAAATCGCAACGACGAATTTCGCATTGAAGTCGATGTCGATACAGTGTGTGGGCCGGCGCCCAAACCGCCTTTCATGCGACTTTTCGACCTACCCTCAAGTCCCGTCTGACTCGATGTGACGGCGGCAGTTGGCATCCGCCCGTTAGGTTGAGGAGCTTTGGCAGGTGGAAGCCGGCGCCGAAAGTCGGACGTGGCTCGCAATCATACGGGCGAATGCCCGCTGCAGCGGCCGACATCAGCCACTCGTAGGGCTTTTCCGAAGTTCGAGTCATATTTGGCATCCATCAATTTCGTCTTCGAGCGCCTCAGGGCGCCGTGCTGCGCACGGCTCCTCAGGATGAGGTCCCGTGGTGTCCAATTCTATCCGCCCGACTGATTAGTTTCATGGAATCGATTCACTAGCCGCTTGCTAATGCGCGTTTTCGCGAAACGCGGACAAGCCATGACGGCCGGCGAGCCGGATATTAAGCTTCGAGTGACACGGAACCATGGCCGCTGGTTCCGACGCCCCGGGCGTTCACGCCGCTATCGAGCCGGGCGATCTACGCGGCGCTCCGCCGATCGAATGTCAGTTGAATATCCGCGGCAGTACAGGCTGCGGCGCACCCTATTTGCGGCAACGAGACGAATAGGATCAGGTCGCACGATTGCCGATTAACCAATGGCGAATTAGGGGAAATTAACTGCAAATGTTTCTCGGCGATCGGTCGCCGCACCGTGGCATGGCGGCCGGCGGCGACCAAACAATCCCTTTTGAGATTTAGGAATGCTCGCGAACGGCAGTCGTCGGCGAGTGCTCTCGCCTGGACGATCAGACGGCGTGCCTTGCTCTCTGCCCAGCTAACGGTATTTCAGTCTTTACGCGAGTCGGGCAGCCCACAGTCTCTTAGTTGAATTACCGGTTTATACGCTTAATTTTCAAACTCCGCACCAGCCGGTGCATAGGCGTGGCGTGGATTTATTTTCTGCTTGAAAAGTGGATATCAAAAGGTTCAAATGGGACATCCACGCTTGGCGCAGTCCTTTGACTTGCATTTGCGGACGGATCGATATAATCGGGGTAATCCTTCTAACGGAGCAGCATGGTTATGAATTTGAAATCGATGACGATCGATGCACTCGTCGGTCTCCGTGGCAAGATTGATGCGATGTTGACGAGCAAAGTCGCAGACGAGCGCCGTTCTTTGGAAACCGAGCTTGTCAAGCTTTCGCGCGTCGACATGGGCAGCGGCCGGTCGAAAGCTGCCTTCGGCCGTGGAGTAAGAGGAAAAGTCGCCCCGAAGTACCGCAATCCCGAAAATCCCGGAGAGACCTGGGCCGGACGTGGGCTCAAACCACGATGGCTCGCCGCGGCCCTCAAGTCAGGCAAGAAGCTCGAGGATTTTAGCATCGGGGGAGCGGGTAAGGATTCGGCCGCGAAACCGGCAAGGAGAAAAGTGCGCGCCAAGCGCAAATAGTGCGCGCCAAGCGCAAATAATGACGGGTTGCGTCCGGCTGGATTTGCATTAGGGCAATTTTGTGATCGTCGGCGCCGACGAGGAGTGCTCCTTGTCACTTGCGCTAAGGATGGATTTGTCCAGTTATGCACGCATAAGATGCATATTGAGTGGAGTTTTTTGCATCAAACGAGTTTGGATGTTTGATGTTTGCGGCTACACATACGATACCGGCGTTTCCAGGGGCTTGCAGGCTTGTCGAAAAAGAGGCGCTGGTTATCAGGTTATGGGCTATGGGCGGGGTGCTATTTGGGGATAAACCGACTGGGGATAAGTTTTGTCGGGACCGACAGACGCCACTATACGTCAGCAACAGTCACTACGGCTTCGCTCCATCCGAGGCCGCGCAGTTTTAGTGCGGCAATCCTTCCGTAAGTCGAATCTCCGTCTTGCCAATATTGGCACGCGCCGCCGTAGCGCCTCGCTACAACGGCTTCTGGTCGATTTGATCCACTTGGTCGTTCATGCGCGGGCTTGACCCGCGCATCCATCACCTTCGCAAAACCTTCTGCGAAGCGGATGGACCCGCGGGTCAAGCCCGCGAGTGACTGCAGCGGTGGGCGAGTGCCGACTCAAATCGACCGGGAGCCGCTGTAGGGACGCCGCGGCGATATCACCGAGCAGGCCACCTTGAACCCCTACGCTGTCAGCACGGCCCGGGCTTACGGGAAGCCATAAAGCGTCGCCGGATTGTCGGCAAGGACGCGCCGGCGCAGCTCCGCATCGGGAATCCAATCGAGCAGAAGATTGGCGATTGCGCCGTCGTTAGGCATCGGGATCGTCCATTTCGTCATCACATGCGGCCAATCAGTGCCCCACACAATCCGTTCCGGAGCCGCGTCCAGGAGGGCGTGCGCGAACGCGTCAGTGTCAGCATGAGGTAATGTCTGCGACGAGATGCGATAGGCGCCGGTGAGCTTGACCCAGGCGCGTCCACCGCGAAGCAGCCGCAACAGCGACTGGAAGCCGGGTGCTGTTACGCCCTTTTCTGCCTTGACATAACCCAGGTGTCCAAACACGACATCGACCGGCAGCCTGCCAAACGTCGTGCCGAGCTGTGGAAACTCATCCACATGCATGAGGAACTCGATATGCCAGCCGAATGGCTTGATTTGCTCGGCGAGCCTCGCTATGCGCTCGAGGGGAAGCTCTCCCTTGCCCTCGCGCACATCCACAATGTTCAATCGCGCGCCACGAATCCCCGCCTCGTGCATGGCTTCAAGCTCGCGCGCCGTCGCATCGGCGCCGATAACCGCCACGCCGCGGAACGCCGGACCTGCAGCTTTCATGGCGGCCAGCATGGCGGCATTGTCGGTGCCGTAAAAACTCGGCTGCACCAGCACCGCGCGAGCGCACCCCAGCGCATCGAGGACGAGGCGATACTCCGGCAGGAGTGCGTCAGGCGGCGAGTAGACGCGTTGCGGGATGTATTTGTAAATCCTCTGGGGTCCGCAAATATGGGCGTGGCAGTCGCAAGCGAGCGGCGGAAATTCGAATTTGGGCTTATTCGGGTGGGGATCCGGCGGCGCGCAGACCGGGATGTCTTGCTCGGAAACTGTGTGCGTCATGTGATGCTCCCCACGGCCTCATCGGTTTGGAGCCGGCCGCAATCCCGCGATTCAACGATGCGCAACCCTAGTAAAGTGTTTTCGAAGTTCAAAATCATATCGATGTCATCCATCAGCCTCGTCCTGAGGAGCCGTGCTGCGCACGGCTCCTCAGGATGAGGTCCGTGGGGTCCTTTTCGAGAAGAGTTGAGGAGAAAATCAATGAGCCGACCGAAACCGATCGAATATGCCGACGCCACGCCGCAGGTGCGGGCCGTGTTCGACGACATCAAACACAGCCGCAAGGTCGACGACGTCAACAACTTCTGGAAATACCTTGCGAACGATCCGACGCTGCTCAAGCGCACCTGGGAGAGCGTCAAGGACGTGATGGCTGAGGGAGCGTTGAGCCCCTTGGTGAAGGAATTGTTGTATGTCGCGGTGAGCGTGACCAATGGCTGCGAATATTGCATCGCGAGCCATACGGCTTCCGCCCGCAAGGCCGGCATGACCGACGCAATGTTCGGCGAGCTCATGGCCGTGGTCGGCATGGCCAACGAGACCAACCGGCTGGCGAGCGGTTATCGCGTCGCGATCGACGAGGCGTTTGGTTAGTGCTGGGACCGCGGGCGTCCCGCCCGCTCTTCTTGGCAGAAGCGGGCGGGACGCCCGCGGTCCCAATTCTTTACGCGCGCACCAGCGGCCCAGGTGATTTGAGGTATTGCGACGTGATCGCGGCGGCGGACCAATAAGTAAGCGCCCCGATCGTCCCGGTCGGATTGTGCCCGGGATTCTGCGGGAAAACGGCGCCGCCCATGACGAACAGGTTGCTGGCGTCCCAGCTTTGCAGGTAGCGGTTGACCGCGCTCGTAGTCGGGTCCGTTCCCATGATGGCGCCCCCGGTATGGTGCGCGGCGCCGCCGTTGCCGGCGCCAAAGTTGCCGCGGCGCGGTTGCGGGTTGCCGACGATCCGCGCATTGGCGGCCCGCGCGATGCCCACCGCCTTCTCGGTCAGGAAAGCCGACATCTTGTAATCGTTCTCGGTGTAATTGTAGGTCATGCGGACCAGCGGGCGGCCGATCGCGTCTTTGTAAGTTGGATCGAGGTCGAGATAGTTGTCGCGATGGGCGTAACTGATGCCATGACAGTTCAGCGGGAAGGCGTGGTTGTACCAGCGTGCGGTCGCCTCCTTCCACGCCGAGCCCCAGCGCGGCGTGCCGGGCGGCAGGGCGCGCACCTGGATCGGGCGTCCACCGCTCACCGCCGGTGCGATGAAGCCGCCGCCGAAAAAGCCGAGGCCGGCATGATCGAAATTATCGCCCTGGAAATCATCGATTGCGGCGGGTGACGTGCCGGTGCCGATCCACGGATTGATCTCGTCGTCGACAAACATCATCACGTTCGACGTGGTCTGGTGGCAGTAGTTCTTGCCGACGACGCCCTTGCCGGTTGCCGGATCATAAGGTTCGCCGATGCCGGAGTGCAACAGCAGCAGCGTGTTGTTGAACGCATAGGCCGACAGCACGACGATCTCGGCGGGTTGCTCGATTTCTTCGCCGGTCCGCCGGTCGACATAGACGACGCCACGGACCTTTTTCGCCTGTCTGTCGTAAATGAGCCGGCTCACATAGGACTGGGTCCGCAGCTCGAATTTCTTGTCCTGCATCAGCACCGGCAGCACGCACACGAGCGGGCTCGCCTTGGCATTGGCCTCGCAGCCGAAATATTCGCAGTGGCCGCAGTACTGGCATTGTCCGATCGTCAGCCCCTCGGAATTGATGTAGGCCGCGCTCGAATTCGATGCCGGCGTCGGGAACGGATAATAGCCGAGACTTTGCGCAGCCTTGGAGAAGATCACGCCGGCCTGCGACATGATCAGCGGTTTGTTGGGGTACTCGTTCTGGCGCGAGCCTTCGAACGGGTTGCCGCCTTGTATTCTCTGGCCGCGCAGGTTTCCGGCCTTGCCGGACGTGCCGCATAGCCGTTCGTAATGGTCGTAATGGGGCTCCAGCTCCTCATAAGTTATGCCCCAGTCCTGGATCGTCATGTCCTCCGGGATGGCGTTTCGGCCATAGCGCGCGGTCAGATGGCTGCGCAACACGAATTCGCTCGGAATGAAGCGCCAGGTTACGCCGTTCCAATGGGCGCCGGCGCCGCCGAGGCCGTCGCCGACCGGCGGGATGTCCCACTTGCGCATCGGCAGCGCCAGCTCCGAGGGGGCATTGCGCACCGTGTAGGTTTCGATCGAGGTGTCGAGCATCAACTCCTGGCGAACGCGATATTTGTGCTCGTCGCGAATCCGCGGCAGTGCGAAATCCTCCGCCGGCGATTTGTCGGCGCCGCGCTCAAGGCCGACCACGCTGAGGCCCGCCTTGGTGAGTTCGCGCGCCATGATGCTGCCGGACCAGCCCATACCGACCATCACGGCGTCGACGGCTTTCATGATCTTGGCCATGGTTATAAACCTTATTTAGGAGAAGTCGGCGATGGATTGCGGCTCGATGACGACCTTCTTGCCGCGATATTCAAGGGCCTTGTTTGCGTAGGTGGCCGGCAAGCCTGGATACCCGACCATCCGCCACGACACCTTGTTGCGGTTGCCGCCGTAGATCGGATCGGCGAAAAAACCCTCCATGGCGGACTGGTAGAGCGCCTCGAAAAACTGCCTGGCGTTGAAATCCGCAAACTCGGCCTTGCCGGCCTCTATGGTCTTCAGCGCGGCATCGCGCTCGGCGGGCGCGAGCCGATCGAAATCCTTGCCGTAGGTCTTGCGCGTCCAGGCATTGGCGGCCTTGATGCCGGCTGAGAAATATTCGCGCGGCGTCAGCGGCAATTGATAGCCATGCTCCGGTTTGCCCTGCACGAACGGGCCGCTGCGGTAGAGGCGTGCGCCGCCGCCCCAGGCGCCCGCAAGCTGGCGGTCCATATAGGTGACAAGACCGCAGTCGGTGCCGGACGGCGACAGCTTGTCGGCCGGGATAAAGGTATCGTAGGCCGCCGAGAGAAACGCCGCCTCGATCGCGGTCAGCGTGAGATAGGCCTCGCTCGCGGTGGTCTCCGCGGCGGCCTCGGCCACCGGAGTCTGCGCCCGCGCGGGCTCCGGGCGCCCGCCCAATACGGTTGCGGCGGCGGCGCCGGCTGCACCGGCGCCCTTCAAAAATCCACGCCTGGGAATTGCATCTTCCGCCATGTCATCCTCCCTGGATCGCCGCGCAATCGGCGCCGTTTGTGGGGGAGTATCGGCTGTTTGAAAGCGGCCTGCAAGCGGGCTCGCCAGTACCCCTCGGTAGCAGATTGTCTGTGGAGGAGCGGCGCCAATTTGATATCCTGACTGTCCTTAAAAAGCAGGCAGGTCCCTCTCCATGACTCATTTGGTCGTGTGTAATCTGGAAGCAGATGTGGAGATACGTCTCAAGCGTCGCGCGGCCCGCCACGGCCGCAGCATGGAAGATGAAGTGCGGGAAATTCTTCGCGACGTGGTCAACAATGAGAATCGCAACATTGAAGGATTGGGGACCAAGCTCGCGCGCCGCTTCGCAAGGCGAGGACTTGATTTCGATATTCCGGAAATGCGGGGTGAGCCGCTTCGTCTGGTTTGTTTTGAGGAGTGATTATAGCCCTACGGCACTCAATGCATGAAATTGTCGAGCACTGGCAGGCTCAATGCGATGGCGATGGCAATCAACGCTAAGCATATCCGCCGGAAGGTGATTTCGTTCGCGAGCCCGAACATGCGGGCGCCGACATAAAGCCCAACCCCATAGATC
>Ga0257161_1000011_pt1 | contig 44768 bp, 41 predicted proteins | sample NR01A_FD_185954 | JGI IMG/M metagenome (GOLD analysis project Ga0257161, IMG submission 185954) | Soil microbial communities from H.J. Andrews Experimental Forest, Oregon, United States - NR-01-A | ecosystem: Environmental > Terrestrial > Soil > Temperate forest > Bulk soil | place: USA: Oregon... | reverse complement strand
CGCATCGGGCCTCTAGATTTCTTGGCGAATTCTTCCTAACTGACTTGCTTCCGTAAGCGACGCGCCCATAGCTTACTACGTCGCGATGTGATGTCTTGACATCAAAGTTATCAGCAGCCATGATGCTCTTTGATGCGCACTACGCTCACCATAGATGACGATCTGGCCGGACTCTTGAAGCGGCGCGCGCGCGAACTCGGGCTGCCCTTCAAGGAGGTGGTCAACCGCACACTGCGCACTGGTCTCGGCGAGCAGGCGAAGGGGCGTCGGGGAGCGGCGCCAAAAATCATTTCGCATTCGTTCGGTTTCAGGCCCGGAATTGATCTCGACAAGCTCAACCAACTGGTCGACGAACTCGAAGCCGAAACCTACGCGGCGGGCCAGCAGGGTGAGTCTAGGGAACGGCTCGTAGACCCGCATGATCCTGCCAGACGTAAACGTGCTCGTTCACGCGCATAACGCTGATTCCGCGATGCACGCCCGAGCTCGCCAGTGGTGGCGCGAATGCCTATCGGGCTCTGAAGGTATTGGTCTCGCCTGGGTTGCGCTACTCGGGTTCATACGCTTGACAACCAGCCGCAGGATCGTCGCGCGACCGCTTCATATCCAGGAGGTGATGGCCATTGTCGCGAGCTGGCTCGACCTGCCGCATGTGCATCTGGCGCTCCCCTCGGACGGACACTTTGCTCAGCTTCGCGCAGAACTCGAGCGGCTGGGAACCGCGGGAAACCTGACTACGGACGCGCATCTTGCCGTCCTCGCGATGGAGCGCGGCTACATTCTATACTCAACCGACGCCGATTTCGCGCGCTTTCCCGGATTGCGCTGGGTCAATCCCTGCGAGGGATAAGAGCATCGTGGAAACCGGGCCGCAATCGCTTAAACGAAACAGCCCCAAACTTGCACTATCACTGCTCACTCCACCCTAAGCCCAAGCTTTCGCACCAATGCCCCCCATTTGCGCTCTTCGCGGTCGATATCGGCGGCATATTGCTCGGGCGTCGAGGTCAGCACATCGCCGCCGTCGGCGGCGATACGGGCTCTCACATCCTCAAGCGCGACGGCCTTTCGCAGTTCGTCGTTGAGGCGCGTCACGATGTCGGCCGGCGTGCCGGCAGGCGCCATCAGGCCGTAATGCAGCACGGCCTCGAAGCCCGGCAGGCCGGATTCCGCAATGGTTGGCACATCGGGCATCAGGCTCAGGCGCTCGGCGCCCGCAGTCGCGATCGCCCGCAGGTTCCCGGCCTGGAGATTGCCCATGGCGGGCGCCAGCACGTTGAATGCGATCGGCACATGGCCGCCGATGAGATCGTTGGTGAGCGGGCCGGTGCCTTTGTATGTCACGATGGTGAAGTCGATCCCGGCGGCGGCTTTTAGGAGCTCTGCCGACAGGAACGCCCCGGTCCCGGGCGGCGGCGTGCCGACATTGAGCTTGCCGGGCTCCCGCTTCGCCATGGCGATCAGGTCCGTCACGGTGCGCGCCGGGAACGCGGTGTTGGCCATCAGCACGATCGGAGTGGTGGCGATCAATCCGATCGGGGTGAAATCCCGGCGCGGGTCATAGCCCGGATTGACGTAGAGCGTCGGATTGATCGCCGTGATGCCGGTGTGAGCCATCACCAAAGTGTAGCCGTCGGGCGTCGCTTTTGCGGCCACCCGCATGCCGATCACACCGGCGACGCCGCCGCGATTGTCGATAACGACCTGCTGGCGCAGGCCCGCGGCGAGCTTCTCGGCGACGATGCGTGCGACCGCATCGACGCCGCCGCCGGCCGGAAACGGCACGATCAAAGTGATCGGGCGCGACGGATAGCTTTGCGCGACGCCTGTTCCGCAGGTCGCCAAGAACGTGACAGCCGCCGCCGCAAGAAGATTCAAGCGTCTCACCGTCATCCCGCCTCGCTGCCGCAAAATCCCGCGATATCGCTAAAAATACAATCACCAAAAATAGAACCGCCGGCCTCGCTGTCGAGGGCCGGCGGTTCTAAAAAACAGAAAATGCGATAAGGATGAGCTCCAACCGGGATCAGTGAATACTCGCGTTCTGAGTCAACCGCGCCATTTCATCCTTAAGTTGCAGTTTGCGACGCTTCAATTCACGCAATTCGAGATCGTCCGTGGATGGATGCCGAAGCGCCTCAGCCAATTCATCTTCAAGCATCCGATGCCGCTGTTCGAGTTCTGCAAGATGCGTCGATGTAGCCATGTATCGAGGTCTCCTTGGTCAGATTGCCGCCTGACGACGGCGTTGTGACACGAGCGTAAAATCGAGTCGATGCGACAAATCCGGTGTAGTCTGATATGGTGGTAAAATATCACCTTCAAAAATCCCCGTCACTCACTAAAATTTTTTCTGTGATCTAAATGTCGCAGCTCATCACCGAAAACTCTTCGGTGCCCCCGGACAACTTGATCTTGCGGCAAGCTTTCAGGCAGCATCGTGGGGTCAATCGTGGTATTTGGCGGGCAGAATTTTTCGGGGGTGCGCGGAGAGGCCAGGACGCCCCCTTCCCCCTTTCGCCCCTTTCCCCTTCCCAGCAAGTGGGGATGGAAGGGGTGCGGGAACAGGAGGGTAGGGAGAGGGCGACATTGGGATTCGGCGGCTGCGAATGACCAAAGAAGAAGAAATCGAGCTGAAGGCACAGCTCGAGCGGTTGCGGCAGGAGCATCGCGATCTTGACGCTGCGATCGAAGCGCTGCAGGCCGTCCCGGGTGTCGACCTTATCCAGGTTCAGCGCTTGAAAAAACGCAAACTCATTTTGCGCGACCGAATTACCTTCATCGAGGATCAACTGACGCCGGACATCATTGCGTGATAGTCCCCGCCTTTCGGGGCCGGAACCTCGGCGCCGCATTGAGGATCATTCCCGTGTCTGCAAAGCCTGTCGCCGTCATCATGGGCAGCCAGTCCGATTGGGCGACGATGAAACATGCTGCCGACACTCTCGACGCGCTCGGCATCGCGTACGAGGCCCGCATCGTTTCGGCGCATCGCACGCCGGACCGACTCTATGCGTTTGCCAAAGGCGCGAAGGCGGCGGGGGTGCGGGTCATCATCGCCGGCGCCGGGGGGGCCGCGCACCTGCCCGGCATGACGGCGTCGATGACAGTGCTTCCGGTCTTCGGCGTCCCGGTCGAATCCAAAGCCCTGGCTGGTCTCGATTCGCTCTATTCGATGGTGCAAATGCCGCCCGGCGTTCCAGTCGGCACGCTCGCTATCGGCCGCGCCGGAGCGATTAACGCCGCACTGCTCGCCGCGAGTGTGTTGGCGCTCCACGACGATGCGCTCGCAGGCCGCCTCGAAGCATGGCGCAAATGCCAGACCGACGCTGTCGCCGAAGCGCCATCAGGCGAGGGCGGCGCGTGACCTCTTTCCCCCCGCAATCCGTCGGCCCCGATGCGACCATCGGGATTCTGGGTGGCGGCCAGCTTGGCCGCATGCTCGCAATGGCAGCGGCACGGCTTGGTTTCAAGTGCCATGTGCTTTGTCCGGAGCCCGCCTCCCCGGCGTTCGACGTGGTGCGCCGGGTCACCGAGGCCGACTATAGCGACAAGGCCGCTCTTGACCGCTTCGCCGACGACGTCGATGTCATCACCTATGAGTTCGAGAACGTTCCGGCCGAAACGGCGGCATTTCTCGCCGCCCGCAAGCCGGTGCTGCCCGACCCTAAAGTGCTCGCCATTACCCAGGATCGGCTCGCGGAAAAGAACTTCGTCGCCTCCCTCGGCATTGCCACTGCGCCCTATGCGGCGGCAGAGTCAGAAAGCGAACTTGTCAGGGCGCTGTCGTCGGTCGGGCGTCCCGCGGTTCTCAAGACCAGGCGCTTTGGCTACGACGGCAAGGGTCAGGCAACGCTGCATGACGGCGACGATGCGGTCGCCGCATGGACCGCGGCCGGCGGCCAGCCCGCGATCGTCGAGGCGTTCGTGCCGTTCGAGCGCGAAATCTCCATGGTGGCGGCCCGCGGCCGCGACGGGAAAATCCAATGCTTCGATGTCGCCGAGAACGAGCACAGCAGACATATCCTGAAAGTATCGCGAATACCCGCCGACGTGACCGCTGCGGTGGCCGGTGAGGCGCTTCGGATCGCCGGCCGGATTGCCGAAGCATTCGGCTATGTGGGCGTGCTTGCGGTCGAGATGTTCGTCGTTCGCGACGGCGCCGGACATTCCGTGGTGGTGAACGAGATCGCGCCGCGCGTGCACAACTCGGGCCACTGGACGCTCGACGGCTGCTCGGTATCGCAATTCGAGCAGCATATCCGGGCCGTCGCGGGCTGGCCGCTGGCGGTGCCGCGGCGCTACGGCCGCGCCGAGATGATCAATCTCATCGGCGACGAGATCGCAGCCTACCGCCAATGGCTGGAGGTGCCCGGCGCTTGTGTCCATCTTTACGGCAAGCAGACGGTGCGGCCAGACCGAAAGATGGGCCATGTGACGCGGATCTTGCCGTGATGCTGAGCGCGATCATCATTACCCGCAACGAGGCCCGCAACATTGCGGCGTGCCTCGACAGCGTGGCCTTTTGCGACGAGCGCATCGTCGTCGACTGCGGCAGCGACGACGATACCGTCAAAATCGCCGCGGCGGCGGGCGCGACCGTCGTAACCCGCCCGTGGACGGGTTTTGGCGTCCAGAAGAATTTCGCGCTGTCGCAGGCGCGCGGCGATTGGGCGCTGTCGATCGATGCCGATGAGCGCGTGCCGGCGGCGCTTGCCGCGGAGATCCTGTCCACGATCCGCGCAGCCTCCGCCTGTGGGTATGAAATCGGCAGGCTCTCCACCTTCCTGGGGCGGCCGATGCGCCATTCGGGCTGGTTTCCGGATTACGTGCTACGCCTGTTCCGCCGCGAAAAGGCGCGCTTCAGCGACGATCTGGTCCACGAGCGCGTCATTTGCGAAGGACCGATCGGCCGGCTTGCTGGCGTCCTTGATCATCATCCGGTGTTGCGCCTCGAAGATGCGCTGCGGCGCGTGGACAACTATTCCACGGCCGGCGCCGAAATGCTGGCGGCGTCGCGGCGGGTTTCCTTCTCCAGCGGAATAACCCATGGCATGTGGTCGTTCTTGCGTGCATACGTCGTGAAGCTCGGTTTTCTCGACGGCCGCGAAGGCTTCCTGCTCGCTGTCGCCAATGCCGAAGGCACATACTACCGATACATGAAAGCCTGGCTCGCAGGGCGCCAACGTGAATGATCTGATCTCGGTGATCGTATCCACCTACAATCGAGAGGATGCCCTTAACGCAGTACTGCGCGCGCTGTCGCGCCAATCCGATCGCAATTTCGAAATCGTCGTCGCCGATGACGGCTCGGGCCCGGCCACGGCCCGCGTCGTGCGTGAATGGGCTTCGAGGCTCCCGATCAAGCATGTGTGGCATGAGGATCGCGGCTTCCGCTTATCCGATATCCGCAATCGCGGCATTCGCGAGAGCGCCGGCGCATATGTGCTCTTTCTCGACGGCGACTGTATTGCGCGGCCTCATTTCGTAGCGGCGCATCGCCGTCTCGCCGAGTCCGGGTGGTTCGTCACTGGTACGCGCATTCTGCTGTCGCGGGAATTGACCGACCGCATCCTGCATCAGGGGCTTGAGCCCGAATCGTGGGGGCTTGCGCGCTGGCTCCTGCCGCGCTCGTGCGGCGAGCTCAATCGCCTGGCGCCTTTGCTGAAGCTGCGGCTTGGCGGGATGCGTAAGTTGACGGCGCGGCGCTGGCGCGGGGCGCGCGGCAGCAACATGGCGTTCTGGCGGGCAGACCTCGAAAAAGTGGACGGGTTCGACGCCTCGTTCAGCGGCTGGGGCCGCGAGGACTCCGACCTGTTCATCCGCCTCATCCGCGCCGGTGTGCGCCGCAAGGACGGCCGGTTCGCAACCGGCGTCCTGCACCTGTGGCATCCCGAAGCCGATCGCGGCCGCCTTGCGGAAAATGACCGCCAGCTTGATGAAGTGCTGCATTCGAAGCGGATCACGGCGCGCCGCGGACTCTCGAGGGCGAACGAACGGATGACAGAGCCGTAGGGTGGGCAACGCGCCTGTGACGCACTTTCCATTTGCCCGATGCGTCCGGGCGCGTTGCCCACGCCGTCCGGCTGCTCGGTTCGACCGCGTGGGCAAAATCGCCGGCGGCGATGTGTAACAGGAACCGCCGCGGGCAAGAGATTTTGCCCACCCTACGGGCTGTCATCTGTCATCATGATTTCGTTCTCCCCTTGAGCGCTTCGCCCCATTTCCTCTCGACCGCGCGCGCATCGTCGTTCGAGAGCGCGGACAGCTTCGGGAAGCGGTCGATCCAGGCAAACGGCTTGACGGCCTCGATGATCAGCTTCGAATGCGAAGTAACGCCGCGCCCTTTGGCTTCGGGCGGGATGCGCGGATCGAGTGCCGAGCTCCAGGCATTGCGGACGATGTCGGTCTGTTCGGAGGGCTCGCAGCGCGTCGTCACCGCCCACATGACGTCGGCGAGGTCGGAGGGGTCGACGTCGTCGTCCACCACCACGACCAGGCGGCCCATGTAGCTGTTGGCCGCCGCGATCAGGGCGGCGCGCTTGGCGTGACCGTCATAGCGCTGCCGCAGCGCCACCACGGTCATGAGTTGCGAGACGTGCTGCCAGACGCCGACCACATCGGTGACGCCGGCAGCTTCGAGATTGCTCCAGATGCCGGCGGCGCGCAGGGGCAGCCCGAAATGGAAGCGCGGCGGCTTCATGGGCGGCGAGCCGAGCAGGATCGGATCGTCGCGGTAATGGATGGCGGCAACCTCCATCACCGGGCAAGGCCGCTGCTCCGCTGCAAAATAGCCCGTGAACTCGCCGAAGGGACCTTCGGGCAGGGCGTTTTCGCCAAACGGAAGCAAATGGCCTTCAAGGATGATTTCCGCGTGCGCCGGTAGCGGCAAGCCGGTGAGGGGGCCGGGGCAGACCTCGATTGGCGCGCCCTTGACGGCGCCGGCGAATTCGTACTCGGAAGCGCCGGCCGGGAGATATTCGAATCCGGCGACGAACAGCGCCGGGTCTTCGCCATTGACCACCGCGACCGGGCAGGGCTTGCCGTCATCCCAATATTTTCGCGCAATGATGGCGCCATGCCGGCCGGCGTGGTCGAACTGGATGGTGACCCGGCTCGGTCCGTGCACCTGCACGCGATAGATCGAGGCGTTGATCCAGCCGCCGTCGGGATCGCGCATGACCACAAGGCTGCCCGATCCGATATAAGCGCCGCCGTCCTGCTTGTGCCACACCGGGGCGGGAAATTTGGCGAGGTCGACATCGTTGCCGCGCCGCGAATTTTCCATGAACGGCGGGTTGGCGACTTCGACCGGTTTGCACGGCGCCAAGCCCTGGCGTTTTGCCATCCACGCCTTGAGGGCGTCGAGCGGCCGCAACAGCGGGTCGATGCCGAGCGCGAGCGCCGCCCGTTGTGGGCTCGTCACGGCGTTCGACACGATGCGCAAGCCGGGCGGATAACCCTTGATGGGATCGAACAGCAGCGCCGGACAATCCGCCATGCCGGCCGCCACCTCGGTGATGGCGCCGATCTCGTGATGCGGGTCGGCGCCCGCGATGCGCCGCAGCGCGCCGAGGGCGTCGACCTCTCCGATGAATTCACGTAGGTCCCGGTAAGACACTGGTGCAACTCTGTTCGATTTCGAGACTCGCAGCGTTCGCGCCTCCTGGGACCGCGGGCGTCCCGCCCGCTCCGACGCTGGCGGGCGGGACGCCCGCGGTCCCAGGAGGGCGCGTCCCGCGGCGACGGCCGATCCTAAACCGCCGCCGCGTCCTTGGCCTTCCACTCCCGGCCCAGCGCCGCGCTGGCCGGAAAGATCAGCGACTTGATCACCACCGGCACCGCGCCGGAGCTTTCCAGCATCTCGCCGATGTCGATGAAATCGAACTGCTTGAGTTCGAGTCCATCGATGGAGATCACAGGATTTTCGAGCTTCATCTCCTCGCGGAAATGAATCCCCAACAGTCCGCCGACATCGCCGTCGCCAGCAAGCACCACCGGAAGCCCGCGCGCCAACAGGGCTCGGAGCCCCTCGACCACGCCACGGCAAAACGCATCGAGCCGGTGGAAGGTGGCCGAGCCGGCCCAGGGCACAAAAATCGCTACCGGGGATTCGGATTCCGTAAGATCGAGGTGCAGCAACGCCTTCTGGATCGCGGCCGCGACCGCGGCGCTGGCGATCGCGTCGCCGGCGAGCGCGAAGTCCGGCGCGATGACGGGCAGGTTGCGCAGCGGCAGGACGTCGAGCGGCGACACGAAGATCGTGCTGCCGCTGACCTGCGTGGTGTATTGCGATGCGCCAATGACGGTCGCGCGGATGCCCTGCTCCGGCGGTTCGAGCCGCATCCCGGCGGCAATGACCCGGTTGCGAATCTCGGCCGCGAGCAAGCTACCGAGGTCGCCGAAATTGCCGCTCTCCCAGCCATAGACGTACTCCGAAACGCCGCCCGAAAACGTCACCGTATCGATCGGGCCTGCGAAAGCTAGGGGATCGAGGCGCAGCAGGCCGGTGGCGGCGATGCGCGGGGCGCCGCCCTTCATGGCGTCGAAGAGGCTGTCCGCCATGCGGGCAGCGAGCCGCCCGGCGTCGCCGGGCGTTAGCGTGTCGCCGATCATAAGCTTGAGGCCGAGTTCCTCGCCAAAGCGGCGTCCGGCTTCCTCCAGCCGGACGATGCGCCCCGCCGTATCCGTACAGACGAGGCGGGCGCCCACATCGATCGCCGTGATGGCGGCCACCGCGCCGTCATGGCATACCGCGATCTTGGAGGTGCCGCCGCCGACGTCGACGTTCATGACCGCGGCGCCGTCGCGGATCGAGCGGGCAACAGCGCCGGAACCATAGGCCGCCATCACAGTCTCGAGGTTGTCGCCGGCGCTGACTGCAACGAGCTTACCGGCCTGGCGGGCGAACAGTTCGCCGATGCGGCGCGCATTGCTGCGCCGGACCGCGACACCGGTGAGGATCAGGGCGCCGGCATCGATCTCGTCCGGATCAACAAGAGCGTTTTCGTATTGTTTCTCGAAAAACGCACCCAGCGCATCGGCATCGATGGCGTCCTCGGAGGTATAGGGCGTGAGCAGAATGTCGGATTGATAAAAGCTCTCGCGCTCGGTCACCACGTACCGGCTGTCGAGCCGTTCCAGAACGATCCGGGAAAACACCAGGTGGGAGGTCGAAGAGCCGATATCGACGCCGACGCTCAGGATACAGATTTCGTCCTCGCCCTCGAGGCTGCGCCCGGTGCTGGAGAAGAAAATCCGGCCGCCCTGCTCATCGGTTTCGATTTTCATCAGTTCCTCAACAGTGCCATATTGATTTTGTTGTTGCGGCTACGAGATGCCAAGTTGTTGCTTTAGCCACGGCACACGACCGATCGCCTCTCGTTCGGCTGTCTCGGCACTATCAAAAAGCCCTGAATGATCAGTCGGCAGCCAACGTGTGTACCCTTCGTCTTCCCAATACGACTCGGCTTCGAACATGTAGAAGCCGTCATCGCGCGATAGTATAAGAACGCGTGCTTTACCGTCGGCTCTCATAAGCGTTTTGATGGAATGAGCGTGGACCCAGGCCACGGTAACATCCTAAACGCTTTGCCGCTCGACGGCCTAAACGCCCGTCAAACCCCCTTCGGCAACTCGCCCTTGTAGTTCTTGTCGTAGAACTGCGGCTCCATGCGGTTGACCACGCCCTCGCGCGCGAGGGTCTCCGCGTACTCCCTGGCGATGAACGGGTCTTCCATCCAGTAGGGGATGGATGTGCCGCCTTCGGGGATGTCCATGGCGGTATAGTCAGTATGGACCTCGCCGGGCGGACCGGGCTCGCGGCCCGGATTGTAGGGGCCGAACCAGGCGGTGAGCCGCAGGGGATCGCGGGACGCGCCGAAATGCTGGTGGTACCAGCGCGCGCCGCCGGGCGCCGCCGAGACAAGACCGACCGGCTCGTAGTCGACGCGCTTGACGAGATGCGCCTTGCCGTCCTGCCACGGTGCAACCCCTGCATGCTCGGGCCACGTGTAGGTATAGCCCTTGCCTTTTATGCAGATGAGCACGGCCGCCGAAGTGTGGGCGTGGGCTTTGGAATAGCGGCCGTTCTCGTGCTGGCCGATCCACAGATAGAACGTATTGCCGGTCATGAAAGGCTCGACGCGGCGCCAGCCCGGCGAGCGGCGGTTGTCGAGCGGCAGATCGCAGTTGACGATGTCCGGTACGAAATTGGTGCGCCGCATGGCGAGCCCGCGCACCGGGTCCGGCTCGATGTCGTCCTTGTACTTGTAGAAGTCGTCCGCGCCGCTGAAGCGGTCGCGGAATGCGTAAGGGCAGTCGAAGATGGCGCCGACGTTGTTGATGAGGTTCATCAGGTTCGGCGCCGTGGTGCCGCCGAGCAGCAGCGCCGGGCTCGAGCTGGCATTGACAATGCGGTGCCATGCATTCACCGGAATCGAGAACAGCGATCCCTTCTGCCACTCGAACACGTGGCGCCTGGAATCGGCGTCAAGCCAGACTTCCGTGGTGCCGCGTCCCTCGACCACGAAATAGATTTCCTCGTAAAGGTGCTTCTCGGCATTGAGCGCGCCCGCACCCGGCACCTCGACCACGTAGCAACCCCATTTGCCCTCGGTGCCGTGAAGCTGAATGTAAGTGCCGCGGCCGCCGAGGCGCCGCCACGGCGCCAGCGGCAGGTTTTGCACCTTGCTGACCCCGATATCGCGAAACACCGGAATGCCCTCGGATTCCATGAAGAGGTCGTAAGGCGTCTTCGGCCGGCCGAACTTGCCGAAGCCGGCGCGCTTGCCGGCCGTGGGCTCGTGCCAGTGGGAACCGGGAACGTCGTGCATGGCGGGTCCTCTGGTGTGCAGGTGTGATGTTTTTAATATATAGCACCAACGGCAGATGCTGTCCGGCTGGCGCGTCCTTTACCTCTCCCGCAAGCGGGGAGAGGTCGGAATTTGCGCACTCTTCGCGCAAATTCCGGGTGAGGGGGCCTCTCCACAGGCTCTGAGTCGCAAGTCTAAGCTTGTGGAGACGCCCCCTCACCCCGACCCTCTCCATAGCCCGCCGAAGACGGGCGTAAACGCCCTTATGGCAAGCGGGGAGAGGGAGAAGAGCGCCGTGCCCTGTGCGATAGCCCTGCGGTGCGCGCTGGCGCCCGGCTCTTGCCTTCACACCTCGATGACAACCTTCCCGTTCTCCACCGCGGTCGGGTAGGTTTTCATCGGGATCATGCAAGGCGGCATCACCACCTCGCCGGTGCGGATGTTGAACTGACCATTATGGAAGTTGCACTCGACCACGTCGCCCTCGATGTAGCCCTCGGACAAAGAGCCCGGCCCATGGGTGCACTGGTCATCAAGGACGTAGAACTCGCCATCGACGTTGAACACCGCCACCGTCAATCCGTCTGTCTCAACTTTGAGGGCGGTGCCGACCGCGACATCATCGGCATTGCAGAGTTCGATCTTCGACGACATGGCAGCTGTTGATAGCAGTTCTCAGGCTCACTCACGCCCGCTTCGTTGACGCCAGAAGAACCGCAGGGTACTTTGGCACAGCTGAAAATATGGCGTTTTGCAAGGGTTTGTTCGAAGCTCCATAGACCATAGGCATGATCGCAGGTCAATGTGGCCCCGCCGCGGAGGCCGCGATCGGGGTCCGTCCGCTACAGGGCGGGCATCAGCCCCGCGTTTACGCCATGTCGGCCCGGAGTTTCGGCCCCCATGCCCCACCGATGCGGAGGAGCCCGTGCTGCGAAAAGAGCAAAATGATCTTCTGACCCAGACCGGCCCCGGCACGCCGTGCGGTAAGCTGTTCCGCAGCTATTGGCTGCCCGCGCTGCTGGCCGAAGAGCTGCCGGAGAACGACTGTCCGCCGGTGCGCGTGAAGCTGTTGTCCGAGCGGCTGCTGGCGTTTCGCGACAGTAGCGGCCGGCTCGGGCTGATCGACGAGTTCTGCGCCCACCGCGGCGTGTCGCTGTGGTTCGGCCGCACCGAGGAAAACGGCCTGCGCTGTCCCTATCACGGCTGGAAATACGACGTCACGGGCCAGTGCATCGAGGTGCCGTCCGAGCCGGAGGAAAGCGGGTATTGCGGGAAGATCAAGCTCAAGTCCTACCCGCTGGTCGAGCGCGGCGGCGTGCTGTGGACCCATATGGGCGTCAAGGACGAGGTCCCGCCGCTGCCGGAGTGGGAATTCGCCGCCGTTGCGGATCGGCAGCGGTTCGTTTCGAAGCGCCTGCAGGAATCGAACTGGCTGCAGGCCATGGAGGGCGGTATCGACTCAAGCCACGTGTCGTTCCTGCACCGCGGCGACCTCAACTCCGACCCGCTGTTCAAGGGCGCCAAGGGCAATCAATACAACCTCGCCGACGCGCGGCCGGTATTCGAAGTCGTCGAGAGCGCCGGCGGACTCTTTATCGGGGCGCGGCGCAATGCCGAGGACGACCAGTATTACTGGCGCATCACCCAGTGGGTGATGCCCTCCTTCACGATGATCCCGCCGCGCGGCAATCATTCGGTCCATGGCCATTTCTGGATTCCGATCGATGACGAGAATTGCTGGACCTGGAGCTTCGACTACCACCCGATCCGCAATCTCACCGACGCCGAAGTGGCCGCCATGCGGGACGGCAAGGGCATCCATGTCAAGTGTGCGCCCGGCACGTTCCGCTCGCTGGCCAACAAGGACAATGATTATCTGATTGATCGCGCCGCCCAAAAAGCGGGCCGAAGCTACAGCGGCGTTGAGGGCTTCGGCATGCAGGACGCCTCGGTCCAGGAAAGCATGGGGCCGATCGTCGACCGCACCAAGGAGAACCTGGTGTCGACCGATAACGGGATCATCATGGCGCGCCACCGCCTGTTGCGCTCCATCAAGGCGCTCATGGACAAGGGCGAACGCCCCCCCGGCGTCGATCCGGTCCACCAACGGGTGCGATCGGCGGCCGTGGTGCTGCCGCGCGACCAGGCCTTCAAGGACGCCGCCAGGGACGCCCTGATGGCGCGCCCGGGCGTGGCCCCGGCATCGGTGTAGAGCTTGCTTCTCCCTCCCCCCTTGTGGGGGAGGGTCGGGGTGGGGGGTCGTGCCGTGGGGCACTGCCGTGCCGCATCTCCCGACCCCCACCCCGACCCCTCCCCACAAGGGGGAGGGGAGTCGAGCCGAGGATGACTTCATGCTCAGTGAAAGCGCAAGAATGTCGACCACCGCGGAGGCGCGGTTCCGGATCGACGCACCGAACTCCAAACCACGACATGTCAAGGTCATCGCGCTTGATTCGGCGAGCGAGGCGCTTGTCAAGCATCTTGCGGAGCGGCGCTGGAATAGCGCGAGTTTCTTCACCGCGTCCGCATTTGCCGGTGCGCCTCCGGGACGCGGCTTCTCCATGCAAGGCTGGCTGAGCGACCTCGCCGGCCGCACCAAGGACCTGGTCGACGAAGTCAACGGCGCCGACCTCGTCGTCATGGTCGCGACGGCCGGCGAAAGCGTCCAGGCGGCTGCGCTGATCGGGGAGGCCTGCAGTCTCAAACGGGTCAACACCACCGGCCTCATTTTGGGCGGGGCGTCCGCCACCGACGAAATGCTGTCAAAGACGCTGTCGCAACTGCGTCCGTGGTCGCTGATGCTCGTGATCGCCAATGGCGAAGACTATATCGAGGATATGCTGATCGCGCTGCGCGCTTGAACCTTAAATGACCGCATCCCGGAATATCATTGTCGTTGGCGGCGGCCCCGCCGGCGTTTTCGCCGCGATCGAAGCCAAGCGCCGCGACTCGCAGGCCACCGTCACGCTCGTCTCCGAGGAACCCTGCGAGCCCTATGAGCGGCCGCCGCTGTCGAAGGCGGTCTTGCTCGGCAAGGCAGCCGCGGCTGACGCGCCGATCGCTGGCCCGAAGGGCCTCGCCGGCCATGGCGTAAGCCTTGCATGCGGCACCAGGTGCACGGTCATCGACCCCGCGGCGCACGAAATCGTCACCGTATCCGGCCGGCGCTTGCGCTATGACGCGCTGGTGATCGCAACCGGTTCGGTGGTGCGCCAAATCCCTGCGCTGCCTCTCGGCGCGCCGCGCGTCCATTATCTGCGCACGGAGGCGCATGCGCGGGCGCTCGCCGGCAAGCTTAAGAGCGCGCGTCATCTTTGCGTCATCGGCGGCGGCCTGATCGGGCTCGAAGTGGCCGCATCGGCGACCGAACTCGGCGTCAAAGTCACCGTCGTCGAAGTGTTGCCCCGCATCCTGGCGCGGGTGTGCGACGAAGATACTTCCGGGCGCGTCGACGATGCGCATCGCCGCCACGGTGTCGACCTGCGCCTCAACACCGTCTTGACCCATGTGCACGCAGGGCCTGATGGCCTCATCGCACTCAAGACCAACACTCACGAGACATTGATGGCGGATCTCGTCGTGGTCGGGGCCGGCGCAGTGCCGGACGATCGCCTTGCGGCGGCGGCGGGGCTGCGGACGGACAACGGGATCGTGGTCGACGCGCAGTGCCGCACTTCCGATCCGAAGATTTTCGCGGCCGGCGACGTGGTGCGGTTCCCTGGTCCCGACGGACTGGTGCGCCGGGAAGACTGGCGCCACGCCCAGGACCAGGGCGCGGTCGCGGGCCGCAATGCGGCGGGCGCGACCGACGAGTATCGCAGCGTGCCGTCGTTCTGGTCGGAGCAGTTCGATCTCTATATTCAGGGCGTGGGATCGCGGCCGGCGGAGCCCGATCAGAAGGTGCGTCGCCACGGCGCCGGCGCGGGCCAAATCAGTTTCGAGTTGACCGGGCCAAATGTCGCCTATGCACTCGGCATCAACGCGCAACGCGACATGGCCATCGTGCGTCGCCTGATCGAGCGACAAATCGCCGTCGATCCGACCGCGCTGGCCGATCCGGCCAGGCCGCTTGCAGATTTGCTGAAGGCGAAGGCCGCGGAACGGTGATGTCGATGGTGGCGGGCACCTCGTTTCCACGCGCATAGCCCCCTCCCTACCCTCCCCCGCTTGCGGGGGAGGGTAGGGAGGGGGCTTCGACGACACCGTCTTCCGATATGAGACCGAGCCGTACCAAGCGTGCGGTGATGGCACCGATTTTGCGTTCATGCGCCGATGCAATTACTGCGATTGGGTCGCCTGCCTGGAACGCTGTACGTAGCCGGTCGTCCTCGTCGGCGCTCCATGAAAGCCCGTGCCGCAGCGGCGCCCTATCTGCATTGTTCCTGTCCATCTGAGCCTGTTGCTTGTCGGGCGGCGCAGTACGGCGATGGCGAGCAAGCCCCCACCCTTCCCTCCCCCGCAAGCTGGGGAGGGAAGGGTGCGGCCTGCTCGCCATCTTGGGTGACTGCACTGCGGGTTGCTCCGGCAGCGAGCGTTCGATCGGACGCTGCCGTTCACGATCGGACAGTAGCGGCAGGCGTTCGTCTGCGCCGTTCGCCTGGGGATCGGTCCAGACCCAATGGCGTCTTTCCTCCCCGGCCAACTCGTACAGGAATTGCGAGGGGCTTGATGTCTGCCCGAAACGCATATTCGCGAAGGTGAATCCAAGGAGCCGCTTTGCCCTGGTGACTCCCACATAGGCGACGCGGCGTTCCTCCTCCAGATCGTCATTATTGATGTGCGGCAGCACCCCTTGCTCCATTCCGATCAGGAACACTGTCTCCCATTCGAGGCCTTTGGCCGAATGGATGGTCGACAGAACGACCGCATTCTCGGGCGCCTGGCGCAGCGAGGCCGATTGTTCGGCAACTCTTGCGACGAGCCCATCCAAGGACTGGCAAGACGACGCCAACGCAATGACGGCTTCGATGACTGCGATCCACTCCGCCCGATCTCGGTCGGAGGCCCGCGCCGGCACCGCAGCCGCGACGATATCGCGGACGAGCCGACACGCGGCTGAAAAGTCCCGTTTTTCGCTCGCGCCCGTCTGGTCAAGCTGACTGCAGACGATTTCGGCACGGCGTCCGCTGCCGATGCGGCTCATGGCCTCGACAGATTCGCCGTCACGCAGATAATAGAGCGAGCCCACCGCGAGGCGTGCCGCCACGCTCTGCCATAGATCGCCGGCGCCGCGCACCTCATAGGGAATTTGCAACGCCTGCAAGGCCGGTTGCAGCGCAAGCCCCACCGTGCCGGTTCGATAGAGAACCGCAATCTGTTGCGGCGCCCGCCCGTGCGCGAGTAGCCGAGCTACGCCCTTGGCCACCTGCCGCGCTTCGATCGCCGGCGTCCGATAACCGCGAATGACAATTTCACCAGCTTCCGCCGTGACCGGCTTGCAGGCTTTCGGGCTGCGCAGCCGGTTGCGGGCGATAAGCCGATTGGCGGCTTCGACGATTTGCGTCGCGGAGCGATAATTGCGATCAATGAGGTGGACCCGGACATCGCGATATTTACGCGGAAAGTCCAGGATGAACCGCACATCCGCGGCCCGAAAGGCATAGAGCGTCTGATCGTCGTCGCCGACCGCCCACAGGTTCACGCCGGCGTTTACGAAGCGGTCGATCAGCGCGATCTGTCCGGGGTTGATGTCCTGATACTCGTCGACAAGCACATGATCATACGCGCCGGTTATTGCCGCAGCGTAGCCGGCATTTTTATCCATCGTACGGACGACCAGCGGCACCATATCGGCAAAGTCGATGGCGCCGGCGTCGCGCAAGGCGCGTTCATAAATGCGGAAGAATTCCACGGCGCGGCGGAGCACCTCGTCATCCGGCCCGATCTTGGCGGCAAAACCTGCCGAATCAAGCAGGCGTTCCTTCGCGCCGGTAATAATATCGAAGATGTCGGTTTCCTCATTCCACCACATCCGTCGCGAACTGAAGACGTGGCGTTGCTGCTGCGTGTCCCATAGCGGAAACCGTTCGGAAAGTCCCGCAAGCTGTGTGCTCCGGCGCAGCTGCCGGAAGGCGAAGCCGTGAAAAGTCGCGACGTTCAGGTCGGCGGTCGACGGTAGATCGAGCGCCGCGACAATGCGCAACTTCATTTCGTCCGCGGCCTTCTTGGTGAAGGTCAACGCCAGAATGCGCCGGCGGTCAATGCCGTGCCGCACCAAGTGAACGAAGCGGCCCGCCAGAGTCGTGGTCTTGCCCGCACCGGGACCGGCCAGAACGAGCTGGATGCTCCCGGTTCCGGTTGCGGCGTTCTGCTGTCCGGGATCGAGGGTGTTCACCTTCATGATCGCGCCGTCTATGATTTTCAAAGCGGCCGTCATTTCATCGGGTATGCGATGACATTGGGTATACGATGAAGCTCCGATGGTGCGATGGCAGCAAGCTGAGTTTTTCGAGACGCTCCGCTTTGGTCAACCCATCAGGCCTCATAGCAATTGAAAATGGAGCGCACCACCCGATATTTCGAGGCAGATCATCGAAACAGCATGGGGTGACGAGATGAGCGGCATGATAGCCGGCGAGAGCGACGTTCTGCTGGTGATCGATGTGCAGAACGATTTCTGCCCGGGTGGTGCTCTTGCGGTTCCGCGCGGTGACGAGGTGGTCCCGATCGTCAACCGATTGGCTTCTCGGTTTGCAAACGTCGTCCTCACCCAGGATTGGCATCCGCCCGATCACCTGTCGTTCGCCTCCGCACATCCGGGCCGCAAACCATTCGAAATCGTGACCGCTGCCTATGGTCCCCAGGTGCTATGGCCCGATCACTGCGTACAGGAAACGCGGGGCGCCGAGTTTCATCCGTCGTTGACAATCCCGCATGCCGGACTGGTGCTGCGCAAGGGCATTCGCCGCACCATCGATTCCTACTCAGCATTTTACGAGAATGATCGCAAGACGCCGACCGGCCTTGTCGGTTATCTGCGGGAGCGCAACCTCACAAAGATCTTTCTCGCCGGGCTCGCATTTGATTTCTGCGTCCGCTACTCGGCCGAGGATGCAGCCCGCGCGGGATTCGATGCTGTCGTGATCGAAGACGCATGCTGCGGCATCGACATGGAAGGCTCCGTGGCGGCGACGCACCGGAGTTTCGGCTCGCTGAATATTCCCTGCGTGTCGGAAAAAGACTTCTCCTAGGGCAAACCTTCATGCCTGGCTGGTCGCGGGAACCGGAAAGCGCGCAACAGTGTCCTTGACCTCCCGATCGGAGAGCTGCCGGAAATCGGCATAATAGAAGCCGATCGCGCCGAAAAACTCGTGATCCTCAAGGCAGATCACGTCGTCGGCCTCCTCCCGCATGGCGACGAGCGTATCGGTCGGCGCGACCGGCGTGGCGAGCACCAGCTTGCTCGGCTTGCGGACGCGCGTGGCGCGAAGCGCCGCCCGGGTCGTGGCGCCGGTGGCGATGCCGTCGTCGATGACGATGGCGACACGCCCCGCCACATCGACAGGCGCACGACTGCCGAGATAGAGCTTACGGCGCCGCTCGATTTCGGCAAGTTCCCTGTCGCGAACGGCTTCGAATTGCACTTCGTCGATGCCGGCCATCCGAATAACCTCGTCGTTGCGAACCACGATCGGAACCCCGCCGTTCGCGACGGCCCCCATGGCCAACTCCGGCTGCATCGGAACGCCGATCTTGCGCACCAGGATAAGGTCGAGCGGCGCGTCGAGCGCGGCTGCGACCTCTGCGGCGACCGGGACGCCACCGCGCAGCAGCGCGAGAATGACGGGCTGCTGATCCTTGTATGTCGCAAGCGCTTGCGCAAGTTGGCGGCCGGCATCGGATCGATCGGTAAAGGACATATCGCCCTCTCCGTGGTGCAATGTTGAATGCGGTCGTCCTGACCGCCATTTGCGTGCCGCGTGTCGCTCTGCGGCACCTCCACCTTCCGGCTATTCCCGAAAGGGCGTCGACGCCATCCCAGCCGATTAAGCATCGTCAACGGTAACGCCCGGCAACCGGGTATCGTTGCGACGGGCGGCCGTGAGACCGTGCGATAAGTCAGCGCCCGTGAGCGGGGTCGGCGGCCGTCGTAAACTTCGGCCGGGCGAAAGAGTTGATGAGAATGGCCGAACACCCGGGTCGATCAGCCTTATGGTGCGCATATCGGCCTGGAGCGCGCAATGGTAGTCGCAATGACGATCCTGGCCAAAATGGCGGCGCCGTGGTGAAGCGTTATGGACGCCCCAAGCCGCGCACGCGAGATCGTCCGATTGGGCGCTGAAGGCGTTTCCCTCGACGAAAAGGTCGCATTTTTAAGCCGAGCGACCAGTTACAGGCCGCCGGTTCGCCGCGTGAGACGCCACGAAACCCATATGTCCTGGGTTTTTCTCGCCGGCGAGGAGGTCTACAAGCTCAAAAAGCCGCTGCGGTTTCCTTACCTCGATTTTTCGACCCTTGCCCGGCGGGAAGCGGCGTGCCGCGCGGAACTGACTTTAAACCGCAGGCTTGCCCCCAATGTGTACCAAGCCGTGATGCCAATCCTGTGGTCTTCGCATGGCCTCACCATCGGCGGGCCGGGCGAGATCGTCGACTGGCTGGTGGTGATGCGGCGCCTCGACGACCGCGAGACGCTTGAGTACGCGCTGGAGACGGGCGGGCTTTCGACCTGGCAACTCGATCGCCTAGTGTCGACGCTAACCGAATTCTATCGCCATGCTGGCGCGATCTTGGTTTCGCGCGAGACCCACCTCCACGGTTGGTATCGCAGTCTTGCCTACAACAGAAGCGTTCTGCTTGACCCGCGTCTCGCCCTGCCGGCCGGACTGGTGAGAACGGTCGACCGGGCGCAACGCCGGTTTCTGGCCAAGCGATCGGTCCTGATCGCCGACCGCGTCCGTCACCGTCAGATCGTGGACGGGCACGGCGACCTGCGCCCGGAACACATTTGGCTCGGCGATCCGGTGAAAATCATCGATTGTCTCGAATTCAACCGCAGTTTGCGCGCCGTCGATCCGTTTGACGAGATTGCCTTCCTTTGCATCGAATGCGAGCGCCTCGGCGGCGCCTGGGCCGGGGAATACATCAAGCGTCATGCGCGCCTCACCCTGTCGGATGGCGTCCCTGAGGAACTCTTCACGTTTTATCGGTGTCACCGGGCGACCCTGCGCGCGCGCCTGACGATCGCGCATTTGCTCGAGCCCAACCCCCGCACGGTGGACAAGTGGCCGCGGCTCGCGCGCAATTATTTGCGCCTGGCGGCGAACGACGCGCGACGTCTCGACCGCTTACTCAGAACACCATGAGATCGGTGAGGGCCTGCCCGTGATGCAGACGACGGATTGCGTCCGCAAGCACGGGGGCAACGGGCAGGGTGTCGATCTTATTGCGCTGGACTTTTGCATCCAATCGAAACGGCGGAACCGTATCAGTTACGACGATACGCTCGATGGCAGGATCGGCGATCACCTCCGCGGCGCCCGGCATGAACAAGCCATGGGTGACGAGGGCAATCACCCGCCGCGCCCCGGCCTTTCGCGCCGCGCGTGCGGCGCGCAGGAGCGTCCCTCCGGTGCTGATGAGGTCATCGATAATCAGCACAGTTGCGCCGTCGACGTCGCCGACGAGCAGATCGCCGGTGACGATGCCGGCGCTGCGGTGCTTGTCGGCAAAGCCCTTTCCGACCGGCTTTCCAACGGCAGCTTCCAGGGCCTCGCGAAACAGTTCGGCGCGTTTGACTCCGCCCGGATCGGGCGACACCACGCAGAGGCTTTCGCGGCTCAACGCCTTGGCATAGTCGACAAACAGCGGCGCGGCCGTCAGCGTTACGGCGGGGCAGCGGAAGGCATTTTCGAACGCCGCGGGATTGTGTACCTCGATCGTCAGAACCACATCGGCGCCGACCGCTTCGAACAGGCTGGCCACATAGCGGGTCGTGACCGGATCGCCCGGCTTGGTGCGCCGGTCCTTGCGCGCGTAGCAGAGATAGGGCACGACCGCCGTGACCCGCGCGGCGCCGGCATCCTTGAGGGCGCCGATGAAGAACAGCAGCCGGCACAGCTTGTCGTTGGCGCTTTGGGCGGGGCCGCCGTGAAGGCTCTGCACGACATAAACGTCGGCGTCGCGGACGTTCTCCAACGGCCGCGCCTTGTGCTCGCCGTCTTCGAAATCTCGCTCCTCATGCGCCGCCAGCCGTTGTCCGAGAGCCTCCGCGATGCCCTTGCCGAGTTCCGCCGTAGCCTGAAGCGCAAAAAGGCGAAGGCGACCGCCGCCTCCCGGCGGTGAGTGCGCTTTATGAATGGACCGGAGTTGCGATTCTGCCGTCATGGCTTGACGGGTATCCGACTCTCGATCGGCCGGGCGGCGTCGCTCACGCACGAAAGTTTAAGGTGAAGGTTGCGCCGCGGAACTGCCTTGCGATACGTGAACATACCATCAGTCGAAACGCATTAAGGCTGAAACAGTTGCCCCCGACGTGAGTAACCCGGGCAAAACTCAGGGCGTCATCGCCGGGCTTGTCCAGGCTTGTCCCGGCGATCTCGATCAGGATGGCACAGTGCCAGATCATCGGGATGGCCGGGACATAAGGGCGTGTACGCCCGTCTTCGACGGGCTGCTGCCCGGCCATGACCAAGCGGGGAACGCTCAGGAGTTTTGCCCCTGTTGCCGACGTTACGTCGTGCACCGGAATCCGGCGGAGTTGAGATGAGGCGAATTCTCGTCACCGGAGCGATGGGGCAGATCGGATCCGAGCTTGTGCCTGCCTTGCGCCAGCACTACGGCGCCGGCCGTGTCGTCGCCTCCGACGTTCGCATCCTACCGTATCAGCTGTCGGCCGGGGACATCCACGAGCATCTCGACTGCACGCAACCGCACCAGATTCTCGAGGTGGTGCGGCGCCATGAGATCGGCACCATCTACCACCTCGCCGCCCTGCTTTCGGCAGTGGCCGAGGAGAAGCCGCACGCCGCCTGGAGCATCAACATGGACGGCCTCTACAACATATTGGAGACCGCCCGTCAGTACCGTTGCCAGGTGTTTTTTCCAAGCTCGATCGGCGCATTCGGCCCCTCGACACCACGCGAGCATGCGCCGCAAGCGACCGTTCAGCGGCCAACCACAATTTACGGCGTCACCAAGGTCGCCGGAGAACTGCTGTGCGACTACTATGCCAGCCGGTTCCGGGTCGATGTGCGCGGCCTGCGGTTGCCGGGCCTTATCTCCTATGTCGCCCCGCCCGGCGGAGGGACGACGGACTATGCGGTGGAGATGTTCCATCAGGCGCTCCGCTACAAGCATTACGGCTGCTTCCTGAAAGCCGACGCCCGGCTTCCCATGATGTACATGCCGGATGCCATCCGCGCCACCATTGCGCTTATGGAAGCGGACGGCGCGCGGCTGCGGTATCGCAACGCCTACAATGTGGCGGCGATGAGCATCACCCCGGCGGAGCTTGCCGCCGAGATCCGCACGCATGTGCCGGGATTTGCCATCGACTATCGGGTTGACCCGGTACGCCAGTCCATCGCGGAATCGTGGCCGCATTCGCTCGATACGAGCGCCGCGCGCGAGGACTGGGGCTTTGCGCCGCAATTCGATCTCGCCGCCATGACGGCCGACATGCTGGCGCGGCTCTCGCTTAAGATTTCGGCGAGAGGGACCGATTAGCAGGAACGAGGTTTTTCATGCCCACTCAAGGATTGACGCGCGCGCTTGCGGCCCGGCTGGTGGATATGGCGCGAAGCGGACGCCTCAAGGGAAAAGAGGCCGTCATCTCTGGCGTGATCGCCGGGCGCGACGGCCACGGTCCTCGCTACGTCATCGAGGGCGACGGCGACAGGCCGTTTCTGCGCATGAATTCCAACAGCTATCTGGGGATGGCTTTGCGCGCTGAGGTGATCGAAGCCGAGGAACAGGCTGCCGCGTTGTGCGGCACGGGCCCCGGCGCCGTGCGCTTCATCAGCGGCACCTGGTCTAATCATGTCGCGCTGGAGCAGCGGCTTGCGCGTTTCCACGGCCGATCCGCCGCGATCCTGTTCTCCTCGGCCTATGCGGCGATGATGGGACTTATTCCGCCGCTCGTCACCGAAAAGACCGCCGTGATCAGTGACGAACTCAACCACAATTGCATCATCAACGCGATCGCGCTGGCCCGGCCGGCCGAGAAGCACATCTACAAGCACCTCGACATCGGCGAGTTGGAACGCGCGCTCGCGGCCGCTGCCAGGACCTGCACGCGGGCCATCGTGGTCACCGACGGCATCTTCAGCATGCGCGGCGACCACGCGCCCCTCGACCGCATCATGGAGTTGGCGCAGGCTCATGACGGCGCTTTCGAAGAAAATGCGATCGTGATCGTCGATGATTCTCACGGCGTCGGGGCGTTCGGCCCGACGGGCCGTGGAACCGAGGAATACACGCGTGCGGCCCCGGCCGATCTTCTGGTGGCGACTCTCGGCAAAGCTTTTGGGGTCAACGGCGGCTACGTGGCGGGCGACGAGACGATCATCCGATACCTGCGCGAAACCTCGCCCTTCTACATCTACTCCAATCCCATCACTCCGGCCGAGGCTTGCGCGGCCTTAAGGGCGATCGATCTGTTGGACAGCGCGGCCGGCACGGCTCTGCTCACGCATCTGCTGGCAATGACGGCGCATTTCAAGGCGGGGCTCATCCGGTTGGGCTTCGAAACGTTGCCCGGAGAACATCCCGTTGTACCGCTCATGCTGCGCGATACGGCGCGGACTTCCGCCGTGGTGGCGCATCTGCGCCAGCACGGCATTCTGGCGACCGGGCTCAACTATCCGGTGGTGCCCAAGGGCGATGAGGAGATTCGTTTTCAAATCAGCGCCGACCACACGCTTGCCGACATCGAGATGGCGCTCGACGTCCTCGCGGGCTTCGCGGGTTAGCGTGGCGAAGCCTCGTAGGGCGGGTTGAGCGCAGCGAAACCCACCATCGGCCTCGCCGCTGGAAGCCCTGGCCGGGAACCTTGATACCGACGCGGTTGAAAATGTCGGGTTGATAACGCTTGTCACAGAACCAATAGGGACGATAGCCAAGACTTTCGGCGCGCCGGATCAGGGCAGCGCCATGTTGCTCGTCATTGCAGAAATAGAAAAGCCCGAAGGTGACTTGCGCAAAACCCACCAAAGTGGCAGAGCTTATGCGCGGAAGGTGGAGCAGGGGGAGCAGCAGCCAAATATGCTGCAGTTGTTAGAACGGAGCAAAGGCTGTCATGCTCCGCCCATAAGGTGATCATCAGTATTTAATTAGAGGCCATTTACTCATGGGAAGAGCTATAGCAAACATACCGCATTGGCTCGAAAATGAGGTCGAGGATTATTTTCGATTTGCGAGCTTTGAATCGTCACCTCGCTTAATTCTTGATATTGGCGCGAATATTGGTGCTTTTGCTCTCAGAGCCCACAACCAGTGGCCGAATGCCAGGATTTTATGCTATGAGCCAATGCCGTTTAATCTTGACCAACTGAGAGAGAATGTCAGCCCCGATTATGGGACTGTCTTTCCTTATGCAATTTGCGGAACATCGGGGGTAAGGGAGATTTACATTGGAGATATGTTTGTTACGAGTGGGTTTGTAAAAGGGCCGAGACAAACTTCTCAAAGAATTGCGGTTCAGTGCATGGCCGCAGCCGACCTGCCGGTCGCCGATTTGGTTAAGATTGATACGGAAGGGTCGGAGGTTGAAATTTTGCGAGGCCTGAACTTAAGTGCGACTTCGATCATTATGTTGGAGCACCATAGCAAGGCAGATGCCAAACTAATAAGGGATGTGCTCACAGCTGATTTCCGCTTACTTCACGATGAGTCGAATCGAGAAATAGGAACAATGGTCTTTGAGCGATTGCGCGTGGCGGAGAAGTGAAAACCGCGGCGATTCAATGTAGAGGGTGACTATAATGGGTGGGCAAAGCGAAGCGTGCCCACCTGGGCCGAGCCCGGCGGGCACGGCGCGCAAGGCGCGCCTTTGCCCACCCTACGCAGCCGACGTCAGCGCGTCGTAAGCTTTCTCGTCCAAAAGCGCGTCAATCTCGGCAGGGTCGGCAGGTTTCATCTTGAACAGCCAGCCATTGCCCGTCGGCTCGGCATTGACGAGGCCAGGCTCGTCCGCGAGCCTGTCGTTGACCGCGATCACTTCGCCGGCGACGGGCGTATAAACGTCGGCGGCGGCCTTCACGGATTCGACGGTTGCCGCCACCGCGCCTTTGTCGAACGCCGCGCCGACGCCCGGCAACTCAACAAAGACGAGATCGCCAAGTTTCTCTTGGGCAAAAGGGGTGATCCCCACGGTGGCGATGTCGCCCTCCATGCGGAGCCATTCGTGATCCCTGGTAAACCTGAGCATCAAGCATCTCCAAAGCTGCTATCGATGTTTATAACGCGCTGGTACGAATGGCAGCTTCGAAACGATCATGCCGAGCCGTTTGCCGCGGAGTTCCGTAAAGACCCGTGTGCCCGGCGCTGCGGTGTCCGGCGGCACATAGCCCATGGCGACGGGGACATTGAGGCTCACCGCGAACCCGCCGGAAGTCACGACACCGCCCGGCGCAGCGTCGTCTTCGTTGCGGAACAACGGAGCGCCGGCGCGCACCGGCGCCCGCCCTTCCGGCCGCAATCCGACGCGCTGCCGAGTGACCCCGCCGAGCTGTCTCAGGATTATTTCGGCCCCCGGAAAGCCGCCGGAGCGCTCGCCGCCAGGGCGGCGCGCCTTGCCGATTGTCCAATCCAACGCCGCCTCGACGGGCGTCGTGGTCTCGTCAAGATCGGCGCCATAGAGGCACAGGCCCGCCTCCAGCCGGAGGCTGTCGCGCGCGCCAAGCCCGATTGGGGCGACCGCGGGATGACGCAACAACGCATCGCACAGCGGCTCTGCGACGTTCGCCGGCGCGCTGATCTCGAACCCGTCCTCGCCGGTATAGCCGGAGCGCGACACAAAGCACGTCGCCCCCAGTAACGTGACAGCGCGCACATCCATGAAACGCAGCGCCGACACCTCGGGCGCAAGTGTCTCCAGCACCGCTTCCGCCGCGGGTCCCTGCAGGGCCAGGAGGGCACGATCGAGCAGCGGCTCGGCCGAACAGGCGGCGGACAGATGAGACCGCAGATGCGTTTCGTCGAAAACCTTGCGGGCCGCATTGACCACCAGGATCAGATGATCACCGTGATTCGCGACCATCAGGTCGTCGAGGATGCCGCCGTCGTCGTTGGTGAACATGGTGTAGCGCTGCCGCCCCGGCGCAAGCCCCAGTATGTCGGCCGGCAGCAGCGCCTCCAGCGCGCGCGCGGCGTCCGCGATATGGCCGGAACGGGGACGCAGCGCGATCTGCCCCATGTGCGAGACGTCGAACAGGCCGGCGGCTGTGCGTGTGTGAAGGTGCTCCTTGATGATGCCGGAGGAATACTGCACCGGCATGTCATAACCGGCGAACGGCACCATGCGCCCGCCGAGGCGCACGTGCAGCGCATGGAGCGGCGTGTGTTTGAGTTCGCCCGCCGGCCGCGGCTCGCTCATTGCGCGTTCTCCTCAGTCGGCCGCAATTTTGGTGCGATCCGAAAGTACGAGTTCGCGCGCCGCCTTGACCTCGTCCAGCCGCCTGACGGGCGTCCGGTATGGAGCAGCCCTGACCAGAGCGGGATCGGTGTGAGCCTCCTTCGCGATCGCCTTCATGGCTTCGACAAAGGCGTCGAGCGTCGGCTTCGTTTCCGTTTCCGTCGGCTCGATCATCAAGGCCTCCGGCACGATCAGCGGAAAGTAGTTGGTCGGGGGATGAAAGCCGTAATCGAGCAGGCGCTTGCTGACGTCCAGCGCTCGCACCTCGGTGCCCTCGATTGCCCCCCTGCATACGAATTCATGCATGTTCACCCGCTCGAACGGCACCGTGAAGGTATCGTGGAGCCTGACGCGCAGGTAGTTGGCGTTGAGCACCGCATGCTCGGAATTGGCCCGCAGACCCGCGGCGCCGTGCTGGCGAATATACGCATAGGCGCGAACGAACATGCCGAAATTTCCCAGAAATGGGGACACCCGGCCGATCGACTTCGCCGGCATCGCCAGCCGATAACGAGGGCCATGCGAATCGTGCGCCATTTCCACCACCGGCCCCGGAAGGAAATCCTTGAGCCGTGCGGATACACCGACCGGTCCCGAGCCCGGACCGCCGCCGCCATGCGGCGTGGCGAAAGTCTTGTGCAGATTGAAGTGCATCACGTCAAAGCCGAGATCGCCGGGACGCACGACGCCGACGACGGCATTCATGTTGGCGCCATCGCCATAGACCAGCCCGCCGCAATCACGCACGAGCTCAACGACCTCCCCGATACGCTCCTCGAACAGTCCGAGCGTGTTCGGATTCGTCATCATGATGCCGGCAAGCGTGTCGTTGCAGGCGGCGCGGACGGCCTCAAGATCGATATTGCCGCGCCCGTTGGAAGGAACCTCGACTGCCGTGAAGCCCGCCATGGTGGTCGAAGCCGGGTTGGTGCCATGGGCGGAATCGGGAATGAGCACGCGGGTCCGCTTGAAGTCGCCGCGTTCGCGGTGGTAGGCGCGCATCATCAGGAGACCGGCGAATTCGCCGTGGGCGCCGGCGCAGGGCTGCAGCGAAACGCCGGCGAAGCCGCCGATCTCTGCGAGCCACTGTTGCAGTTCGAACATCAGCGCAAGATTGCCTTGCACGGTCTCCGCAGGCTGCAGCGGGTGCGTCGCAGAGAAGCCCGGAATGCTTGCGATCGCTTCGCTGACCTTCGGATTGAACTTCATCGTGCAGGAGCCGAGCGGATAAAAGCCCGAATCCACCCCGAAGTTGCGTTGCGATAGTGCGAGGTAATGGCGTACCACATCGAGCTGCGACAACTCCGGTAGGCCGCAATCGGCCCGCACGTCGTCCGCCGGCAAGTCCGTGGCGGGCACGTCGCTCGCGGGCAGGTCGATTCCCGCCCGACCCGGCACGCTCAATTCATAGACCGTCGCTATTTCGTCGCGCATCACGTCGCGGCCTTTCGGAGCGCCGTCACCAGTTGATCGATGCCCGTGCGCGTGTTGAGTTCCGTCACTGCGATCAGCATATGGTCCTTCAAGTGCGGGTATTCGCCGCCGAGATCATAGCCGCCGATGATTCCGTGCTGCTCGCGCAGATGCGCATTGATCGCCGCCACAGGCGCCGGCAGGCGCACCACGAATTCCTTGAAGAAGGGCCGCGCCGGCGCCTGCGGATTGATCGCAAAACCTTTAAGCCTGCCGATCTCTGCGGCGGCATAATGGCTCTTCTGGTAGCAAAGCTCGGCGACCTGCCGCAGGCCGCGCGTTCCCATGGTGGCGAGATAGGCTGCGGCGCCGAGCGCACAGAGCGCGGAATTGGTGCAGATGTTGCTTGTCGCCTTGGCGCGGCGGATGTGCTGCTCACGGGTGGCGAGCGTCAGCACGTAGCCACGGCGGCCGTCAGCGTCGACCGTCTCGCCGACCAGGTGGCCGGAAAGCCGCCGTACATGGGCCATGCGCGTAGCGAAGATGCCAAGATGCGGCCCGCCGAAAGACGGTGGAATCCCCAGCGACTGGCCTTCGGCAGCGACGACATCGGCCCCATAGGCGCCCGGTGGCCGGAACAATCCGAGCGAGATCGGATCGGCTACGACGATGAAGAGACCGCCGGCGCGATGGATGGCTTCGGCCAGCTCCGCGGCCGGCTCCCATTGGCCGAAGAAGTTCGGGTTCTGGATGACAAGCGCAGCCGTATCCCGGTCGATCAGCGACTTCAGCCGCGTCGCGTCGGCTGTCCCGTCCTCATCGCCGGCCACGACCGCCGCCGGCATGCCGCGTAGATAGGTTTTGAGCACCTCCCGGTACGCCGGGTGGACAGCGGGCGATATCACCACCTTGCTGCGTTTGCCCGACGCTGCGTTGAGCGCGAGCAGGACAGCCTCCGCCATCGCGGTTGCGCCGTTGTAGTGGCTGGCGCTGCTCACCTCCATGCCGGTAAGCCGGCAGATCATGCTTTGGTACTCGAACAGCGCCTGGAGCATCCCCTGGCTGACTTCGGGCTGGTACTGCGTGTAGGAGGTGTAGAACTCGCCGCGAGAGAGCACGTAGTCGACGGTCGCCGGCCGGAAATGATGGTAGACGCCGGCGCCGAGGAACGAACGTGCGGGGTCGACGGGAAAATTGCGCGCGGCCTGGGCATGCAGCTCGCGCAGCAGATCCGGTTCGGCAAGGCCTGCGGGAAGCTTCAGTTCCGGGAATCGAAATTGCGCCGGCACATCAGCAAACAGATCCTCCATGCGGTCGACGCCGATCGCGGCGAGCATGTCGCGTCGCTCGTGCTCGGTGTGCGGCACATAGCTCATCGGACTTCCTTGTTCCTTGCCAATTCTCGGTGGAGGCCAGGGCGGGTTTGCTTCAACTCGTCTTCACGCGAGATGGCAATTAAAACGAACCCGCCGCGCGCTCATGGGCATGGCCTAGCGCACTCCCACCCCTACCTCCCCCGTTTGCGGGAGTAAGGCGGGGCCCGCGAGCCTCAGGCCCGTGCGCTGGCAGCCGACTGACCACCTCGAAGCATTTGCGCGAGATCTTCTCAAGCGCTCCCTTGCCGCACCCGCTCCCGGTCGAGCGATCTCGAAATTCGAATCGGATCAATCCGGCGACACCGGTCCGCAATGTCGCGAGAGCGAATGATAGAAGACAACTTGCGACAAAATGCCCGCAAGTCGATACTGCGCGTGGCCGTGCCGATAGCGCCAAGCAAGGCCGCCCAGCGCGCCGGCCCGTTTTCGTGGGCTAGCGGCGCGGATAGGCGCGCGCAATTTTATCTAATTCCGTCCAATCAACAAAATGATGATCTTGCTTGTTCTTTGGCTTCCATCGAATGCCGCCCTTGCTAACTATCAATTGACCAAATCTTTCACTTCCCTTTTTTACATCAAAAGACACACCATTTTCTTCCCGACTTAGTGGGTGACTGGTGATGTTCACTGTAACAGTCTTTATTGACATTGGTATATCCATGCCCGGCTGAATTATGCCCCAGCGTGCTTTAGGTGCCGACCCCCTAGCGGCTCATTCTACCCCCGTGGCGCGTTCCGGGCCAACGAAGCCCGCTCGCGGCGGGCGACGGCGCGGCAAGGGGGGCGCTTACGGGCGCCCTTTTTTATTCATGGCCGCTAGTTCTCGCCTGCCAGCTTCCTGAATCTCGCGATTGCCTCAGTATCATTTCCGTCAGGAACCAAGTCCGCACGCTCACTGTGTAGGTTTTCAAGATGCAAACCAAGAAATTCACCATCTAACGAATATAGGCTTCCGTTCTCGCCGAGCGTGGCGAATTTGTGCTCCGTCGTGAGGTTGTACACGTCCCGGCCGTTATCAACCCATCCGATTTGCTTGCCGGTGCGCCTGTCCCAAATCCCCGATCTCATTCCGACGACTCCTAAAATGGACTTTGTTTGCCGACGCATCCATGGTCGTAGATGTATTTCCACGCTCTCGTTACCCGGTCTTGGTCGGCCGTGTCGAGCCTCAACTCATGCTCTTTTGTAGTGGTGTGCTGCGGTTTAAAACTCTCGGGATGGTACTGCCGCAGTTGTCGCACAAATTCCGAACCGTCATCCTTCACCGGCTCGCTTGTCGTCTCGTACACGACCTCGTCACCGTGCAACGCGACCGTGACCCAATGTTCCACCCCGTAGGCAGTCTTGCTCTGCCAGCCCTGGATCACGATCCTATCGGTGTGGACGTTGTTCAAGCGGAACACGTCCTTCTTTACCCCGAACACGCACTTCGCGCGGTCAATTGCTTTGGGTTCCGCATTGTCGCTCCCAGTCAGCGCGTAGCCCACGGCTCGCATGAACACGTCAGGTTCACCCCGAGCGGGGACGACGACCAACATCAACCCGGTTGCCACGATGACCGCGCTGTGCGGAATTCTCATCGGTGAAGTCCCCCCTTTTTGGTGAAGTCCCCCCTTTTCGGGAATTGCACCACTCGCAATAGTCGCAGTCAATAGCGCGTCGACGGCGCGTCGCTTTTCGAGGCGAGGAATTCGAGATGAGACTATGCGGAATACCCCGGCCCCCGAAGGAGGGGTAGAGGCCGGGCTAGCGCGCGCGGGTCCTCAGTGGCCCACCCGCGCGGACCACCAACGCAGTAGCTTCGCGCTCCAGCCCCCGCACCAGGGCGGGAATCGAGCAGGCTTGATACGCGGCAAGGGCCGCGACGACAAGTACCAGAACGGCCTCCGTCGCAAGAGACGAAGGCCGCTCTAATCGGCGTGCCGACTTTGTCATCATTGTTCTGCCGCGGCCGCCGGCTTCCTATGATCACTGTTCCGATCAAAACGGATGACGTGCGCCTAGCATGACGAAGCGCCAACCAATGGATGCAACGTGCGCAGTCCTGGCACGCGGCGCCTCGTGCTCGCGTCGTCGTCGACTTCCCTCGAACATGTCCAAGCGCCCGTTGCGCGGTTTTGCGCAACCGTCTCAAAGCCACTCGGCATTTTATTAACCGTTCGACACGGCGCATGTTCCTGTCATCGGGCGTAAAGCTGAAGAGAAGGGGAGAGGATCAATCTTAATCCCGCGCGAACGTGTCAACTTAGTAAGCTGGTCATTCCGGGGCGCCGGAGCGAAGCGGAGGCGAGCCCGGAATCCATACTCCCTGACCTGTGGTTATGGATTCCGGGCTCTCGGCCTGCGGCCGAGCCCGGAATGACTGGACAAAGTTTTGTCGGAACATGCCTCAGTCGGTCTGAGTCGAAGCCTCGTTAGAGTCTAGCGTGGCGGACACGGACCCGCGTAGGGCGCGACCGCGACGCTGTCGCTCCCGCTTCGCCGGCAAATGACGACCCGTTCCTCGGTCACCACCGGGTCGAGCGAGTAGGAGCGCATGCTGTAGACGCCGATCGAATTGAAATAGTGGCAGAACGGCAGCACGGTGGTGACACGATCGACCAGCCAGTCCGTCCCCGATCGGTAAGGCGCGCCATCGGTTTGGCCCAGCACTTCGCGCTCTGGAACCACGCTCCAGCCGGCGTCGGTGACAGGATCGCATTTGTGTTCGGCTGCGACCGCGGCTTTTGAAATGGTGGACACGGTGAGGGCTGCGACCGTCACCGCGATCATTCTGGCGCCAAGCATGAGGAGGAGTCTTTCGGTTCGGCGGATGCTCACCGTCTTGACCCGGCCTCGGGCAAAGTCAAGATTACCCTGCTTTGACCTCGTCGCTTCAGCCGATCTGAGGGATTGGAGCATCGTGAAAAGCGATAACAGCGGATTGGTGCCGACGTAAGGATGATGTGGGGGCGACCCTTGTGGTCGCCCTGTTGCAGGATGCAACGAGCGGGGCGACCACAAGGGTCGCCCCTACAGCGGACCGGGAGGGAACATGGGTAAGAATACCACGGATCGCGCTGGCGCCGCCCCAGGCGAGGTCAGCCGGCGTGCCTTCCTGTCGACCGGCGCAGCCGGCGTCGCGTTGGCTGCAGCGAGCGCGCGGGAGGCCGATGCCCAAGTCGGTTCGCAGCGCAATTGGGACCGGTCGGCGGACGTGGTGGTGATCGGGGCGGGCGTCGCCGGACTGCCGGCCGCCATCACGGCGCGTGATCACGGCGCCGCCGTCATCGTTGTCGACGAGAACTACGACATCGGGGGCCGCGGCATCCTGAGCGGCGGGCGGGTGCATCTCGGCGGCGGCCATGCGCTCCAGCAGAAGGCCGGCATCAAGGACTCGGCCGATCAGGTTTTCGCCGACTGGACGCGCCACGACACCGCCGATGCGCGCTACAGCGATCGCGATCTGGTACGGGTGTTCGCTGACGAGAATGTCCCCACCTTCAATTTTCTGATCGAGAACGGCGTCAAGTTCAACGCGCGGCCGATCGGGCCCGAGCGCGCCTCCACGGTGCCGCGCACCTTCGTGACAGAGGAGTGGCACATTCCGAGCCAGCTGATTGCACCCGGCCGCGGCCGCAACGGTTCAGGTCTGGTTCGCCAGCTCGAGATCGCGGCGCGGCAGAAGGGCGCGGAAATCCTGCTTGCGCACGAGATGAAAAGCATCATCCGCGAACAGGGCCGGTCCGGCAGGGTCCTCGGCATCACGGCAAGTCATGACGGCAGGACGATCAGCATCGAGGCCCGCAAGGGCGTCATCATCGCGACCGGCGGCCATACCGGCAATGTGAATTTCCGCCGCATCTTCGATCCGCGGCTCACCGAGGAGTACCAGCAGGCCTGCATGCCCTACGTCCACCAGGGCGCCGACGGCGAACTCGCCGCGATGGATATCGGGGGCTCGCTGTGGGCGACCGCCAATCAGACCGCGGAAGCAGGGTCGGCCATCACCAAGACACGCCACATCGGCTGCAGGTGGGGCTACGCGACGTTGGTGTATCAACCTGAAAGCCCGATGTTCCATCTCGCCAAGGCGACCGGTCTGACGGTTGCGGACTGGCAGGATGTCATCTTCGTGAACCAGGCCGGCCGCCGGTTCTGGAACGAGGCCGACGGCTCGTATAAGTTCTTCGCCGCCGCGATGGCGTACAGCGGCGACCAGGGCAAGCTCAACGGCGGCGGACCGATCTGGGCGATCTTCGATGCCGACGCGGCGGCACGGGAAAAGTGGGATCCGAAACAGCCGCATGTCGATCCTGACGGCTTCTTCTTTAGCGCCGACACCATCGGCGAACTCGCCGGCAAGATCCGCAATCCCTATCAGAAACAACCGATTTCAGGCGCAATGCTGCAGGAGACCGTGAACCGATATAACGGCTTCGTCGCCGCCGGCGTCGACCAGGATTTCAAGAAGCCGACCCCGATGTACAAGATCGAGACGCCGCCTTTCTTCGCGGCGTGGTCGACGCCGATCCTCCACGACACGCTGACGGGATTGCGAACCACCCCCAACGCGGAGGTGGTCGACATCCACGGCGAGGTCATCCCGGGTCTCTATTGCGCCGGCGAGTCCCAGGGCGGGTTCGCCCAGCACGGTCTCGCGCGCTGCCTGGTGTTCGGCCGTGTCGCCGGCCACCACGCCGCTAAACGCTCCGCATGACCGCGCTTCGCGGCATTGTGGGGCGATCGCAGAGGGCATCGCCCACTTGCTTCTCCCCTCCCCCTTGTGGAGAGGGGTCGGGCGTGGGGGTCGGGAGAGGCGGCACGGCATCGCCAAAACCTCCCGACCCCCCACCCCGACCCTCCCCCAGCCGAAACCGCGTATACGCGGGTTTCGGCCACTCAATTAAGCGATCGAAATCGGCAGCAGCCGATTTCGATTGGGGGGAGGGAGAAGGAAGGCTGCCGTGCTGCGTCGAGACGGGACCGCGGGCATGACCGCGGGTGCCGCAGCGCATGCGACCGTTATTACGGTAGAGGACGTGGCGGAGGTCGCAGTCGGCGCCGAGTTCATGCTGACAGTCCGCGTGTCGTGCCTGGCCGGGTGCGATCTTTCGGGCATTCCGATCGAAGTGATGGCGCCGGACAACGCCGCCGCGACGGTGCCCGCTCCCTACCCTCCCCCGCCGGCGGGGGAGGGTAGGGAGGGGGTTGCGGAGATTGCCGCAGCGCGCCGTATCGCGCTCAAGGCGCCCCTGCGGGTCGGCGAACACGTGTGGCGCCTCTCCTGCGCGGCCCACAAGAGTAGTGGCTGGCATCATGACGCCAGCCTGTTGCGGGTGCCGGTTCGCGTTCGGCCACACGAGACGAGCCTTGCCGTGTGGGCGATCCCGTCGCCGGTGGTGACGAGCCGGCCGTTCGCCATCAAGGTGGGAGCGAAATCGGCCCCCGGCTGCGATCTCACCGGCATGCCGATCGCAGTGCGCGACGCCGCAGGCACGATGCTGGCGGGCGGCGTTCTGGGCGACACGCCATGGCCGGGCACCAACTCCCTGTATTGGACCGAGCTGACCTTGGTTGCGCCGGCCGAGGCCGGGATGTTCTCGTGGTCGGTCGAGTTCGACGCTGTGGGCCTCGCACTCCCGCACCAGGGCTCATCGTCTCGATTCAGCATCGCGATCGTGGACCCGCCCGAGCACAGACTGACGATCAAGGTCGTCGCACAAGAAACCGCCTCGCCGGTTGAAAACGCGCAAGTGCGGCTGGGCGCTTACCGGGCCGCAACCGACGGCTCCGGACTTGCGCAACTCATGGTGCCGAAAGGCGCCTACGATCTTAATGTCTGGAAGTCCGGCTACGACGCCCCAACCGCCTCGATCGTCATCGACGCCGACCGCATTGTGGAAATAGCGATCGCGCCGATGCCGGAGGAAAATCCGGACGCCGCCTGGCAGATGTGAGGCCGCGCATCAATGCGCGTCGATGACACCGGAATCGATCAGGCGGCGGTGGAACGCCAGGATGGTGTCGTGCGGCTGGCAGGTGTAGTAGCGCCCGTTGCAAGCGGTGAGCATTCTCTGCCGCTCCCGAAACGAATCCGATAGCGGCAGTCGCGCAGCATTGAGAATGACCAGCGGCAGATAGGGCACGTCCAAAGTCTCGACCGCAGGCAGTGCGGGCGGCTGGTAGTTGATGCCGTCGACGGCGTAGTAAGTGACGAAGCCCGGCGACTCCAGCGGCAACGATATATCCTCGGCGTCGAGCTTGTTGTTCAATCCGAGCAGGGTGCGGGTCGCAACCGGATGGTGATCGCCGTATTGCACGATCAGAAATCGTTCGCCCGGAAAGCGCCGCGCAATCTCCCGGCGCATGTCGTCGTAATCCATGCGGGCCATGGCGAGACGGCGCAGGTATTCGTTCATTTCCGGATCGGTGCCCGGCCCGCCCCCCGGCACGTCGACCTCCGGCATGTAGGGAAAGTCGTACGGGCTGTGGGTCGCCATGGTGAAGACCATCGTGAAGAGCGGCTGGCGGGACCTTTGCAAATGCCGCGATATCTCGTCGAGCGCGTTGCCGAAGTAGAACCGGTCGCGCTCGTTGTTGGTTTTGGCGCCCTGATCTTCGGCGTCAAACATCTCCTTCAAGCCGATCGAGGCGTAGAATTTGGCGTTCGACACGAAATTGCGAATGAGCGGATAGAGCACCACGTTCCGATAACCGCAGCGGCTGAGCGTCTCCGGCAAGGTATCGCGCAATTTGCCGGCCATCAGCGGCTGCACGAATTGGCTCATGCCGCCAAAGGACTGCGTGGAGAGACCGGTCAGGACCGCGAACTCGGTCAGCCAGGACGCCCCGCCGTAGGTTTCCACGCGCAGGCGGTGCTCCTTGCCGTCATGGGACGCGAACAGGCGATCGACGCGGTGGTCATACTGGAGCGTCGGGAAATGGCCGGGCGGCACCAGCGATTCCTGATGAATAAGGATGATGTGCGGAGGTTTCGTCGCGGTGACGCATTCGGTCGGCACCGCAAAATGAGGGCCGGAGGCCGACGGGGCCGCCTCGATCAACTGACCGCGCCACAACGTTTCGATCGTCTCGGCCCAGGATGAATAGAAGGACGATATGTGGAGCCCGTTCCAGTAGTATTGGGTGTGCCGGCGCTCTCCCTTTACGAAGGCGGCGCCGGTCGACACGATCGCAAGCAGAACCACCGCCGCGAGCGCGCTCCGCCGGTGCACCCGCTTGGTATCGAACCGGTAAGCAACCGCGGCCGCTATTGCGGTCGCCAGCAGGGCGGCGATGAGAGCGATCACGTAGGGGCGAAAATCCCGCCACAGAAAGCCAATCGTCGACCATGAACTAAAGTAAAAGACCACGTCATAGGCGTGGAGCGCCATATCCATAGCGCGGTGCTTTGCCCAAGCCACCGTGGCCACGATGCCAACAATCGCGTTGACCAGGACAGAGGCAACCAGCACGCGACCAAATGCCAGCATCAGGCCCGCCGCCAATGTCAGCGTGACGGACGAAACAAAGAACAGGTTGGCGGCGCCGCCCTCGTACCTCCAGAAATAGTCCACAGTCGGAAGGGTAAAAAGCGCGGCTACACTAAAAACGAGGCCTCGGCTCAGGGTCCCGTCGGGCGCGAATAGCCATCGCGCCGGGTCGCGCCGCCATTCGGTCGCGCGCGCCCACACGCCGTCCGCGACTTGGCGCGTAATCTCCACCCCTTCGGAGGAAGCCGCCTTCGCTGCTTCGCGGCCCCCGGCACTCATTGTCTCACGACCCCGCGCAATAGATGACGGAAATATGACACAGAGATATATTGCCCGGCAAGCCGATCGCAGTGACGCGACCGGGCTGACGGGAGCAATTTTCGAATGGGACAGATAAGAGGCCCAACGACGACATTGGCCTCACTGCGGGCCGATCCCTCCCCTCCCCTGCCCTCCCGCTTGAAGGGTAGGGAGGAGAGTGCCCGTTAACGCATCAGTGGAATTTGCCGGAGTTTCCAATGGATCGATGGTTGCGTGCCACCGTGAATTCGTGGAATGGGCTCATCGCGGCTACCCGCAGCGAGCAGGCTTTTCGCCAGGAACTGGTTGCACTTCTGCTCGCGGTGCCGCTCGCCTTCGTGATCGCGGAGGACACCTGGAAGCGCCTCGCGCTGATCGCCGCCGTGCTGTTTCTCGTCGTGGTCGAATTGCTCAACACCGCAATCGAAAAACTTGCGGATCATGTCACTCCGGCGCGCCATCCGGGGATTGGCCGCATCAAGGACATGGGCTCTGCCGCGGTCGGTGTCGCGCTTCTCCTTGCCGCCGTGATCTGGCTGGTTGCGATCGGCGAACGCCTTGCCCTTCTGTAGGGGCGACCCTTGTGGTCGCCCTGGTGCCGGCGGACGCAGTGCGCAAACCGGGCGACCACAAGGGTCGCCCCTACAGCACGCACTGTTGGATGAGCGCCCGCTCAAATCGACCGGGACCCGGCGATCGCACACAGCTTGCGCGCGCAATCGTGCGCTGACATGGGCGGTCTGTCCCGTCAGGCGTTTCCGAAGCTCAAATCATCGCATATGATTAGCGCGATAAATTCTGGGGTGGGAGCCTGCGAGGAGAACATCATGACCAATGCGAACGGCATCCTATCGGCGTCGCCGCTATCTGCGGTGGCTGGCCACGTTATTGCGGGCTTTGTCGCTGCGACCGCGTTGTCGTCGGCGGCAGTGGCGGAACGAGACAATACCGTTCCGCAATTTGCTTCCCCTGAATTCGGCTGGCAAACCAACGTGGCGGATTGGCGCGATCCGCCGCCGGGGCATGGCCACGGACCGATCAAGCCCGACCCAGCTCATCCCTTCACCAGCAACGCCGAAGCGGCGCGAACCGGCACCCAACCGACGAAACGTATCGGGAATGCGAAGGATCCGGTGCTCAAGCCCTGGGCCGCCGCGGCGATGCAGGCCTCGAACGACGCGGCGCTGCAGAGCGAGATGGCTATCCCGTTCGCGGCCCAGGCCCGCTGCTATCCGGGCAGCGTGCCGGGTCAACTGCTCTATCCTTTCGAGCCCGTTTATTTCATCCAGACTCCGAAGGAGGTCTGGATGATGTGGCAGCGCGACCATATGGTGCGCCGCGTTTTTCTGACCGACCAACATTCGGAGCATGTCACGCCGTCGTGGTTCGGCGAGTCGATCGGCCATTACGAGAATGGCACGCTGGTCGTCGATACCATCGGGCTCTCCACCAAGAACAGCTACGTCGATAATTTTCGCACGCCGCACACCGAAAAGCTGCACGTCGTGGAGCGCTTCACCATCGATCCGGACGGCAAGAATATGACCGCGATCGTCACGGTCGAGGACCCCGACACGTTCAACGAACCGCTCACCATGCAGCAGCGCTGGTTCAAGGTGGACGCTCCCATGAGGGAGACGGTCTGCGCCGAGAACAATCTGGATTACTTCAACCAGGGACTGTTCCCGGTGCCTGAAGCCGGCAAGCCGGATTTTTGAGCGGGCACGATAACGTACTCACGCCGTCGCGTCCGTTATGCCTCAGGTCGAAGGGCCAGGAGCAGACCTTTGTCAATTCACGGGCTGCGCCTCCGGGAATTTCCATCTGCAGTTCAAAATCTCGGCGCGAGGCCGATAGAGCCATGTCGGTGCGCGGAGCCGCGCAGGGCTATTTCACACCGCTGGCGGCCTGTTCGATCAGGGCGGCAACGGCATTGGGGTTGGAGACATAGATAGCGTGGCTGCCAGGCACCTCAACGACGGTGGCGCCGGTCCGTTTCGCCATGAATTGCTGTGCGGGATAAGGAATCATCTTGTCGTCGCGGACTTGGAGATACCAGCTAGGCTTGGACTTCCAAGCCGGCTCTGTGATCGCGCCGGCGAGGGCGTCGACGCCCCACGGTACCTGGGAGTCGGCCATGAAAATGGCGGTCTTCGGATCGACGTCGCCGGCGAAGGAGTCCGGGAATTTGACCTTGTCAAGAAATAGGTAGCCGTCCTTGGGCGGCAAAATCGGCGGCACAGGCGCGCCGGGCGGCGGATTGGCGATCAGGGTATTAACTGACTCGCCCCTGTCCGGGGCGAAGGCGGTGATGTACACCAATCCCGCAACGTTCGGGTCAGTCCCCGCCTCGGTGATGACAGCTCCGCCATAGGAGTGCCCGACCAGGATCACGGGGCCCGGTTGGGAATCGATTATCAACTTGGTAGCGCTCACATCTCCCGCCAGCGAGATCGTCGGATTCTGCACGACGCTGACGTTGAAGCCGTTCTTCTTCAGGATGTCATAGACACCCCTCCAGCCGGCACCGTCCACGAAGCCTCCATGGACAAGAACGATATTGTTGATCTTTGGCATTTGCTCCTCCTTCCGCATTACAAGCTCCGTCCGCTGTGCTTTGCCGAACTTGAGCCCACACGGACTTCCATATGACTCAGGCGCAAAATCCCCTTGTTCATCTTGGTTTGGCTTGCTGCATTAGGGACGTTCTTGCTCTTTCCTGCTGATATGCGTGCATTCGCACGCCATACTAGACTGCCGCGCCGACATCGCTTGCATTCGCCAAATTGCCAACGCAGTGCGGATTGAGGTTTGCGCGCCCTCAACTTGTCCGATCCGGGTCATTCGCTACAGTTTTGAGATGACTGGACCATGCGCATTTTGGGTCCGATGATCCACCAACGCTTATTGCGCCCTACGGCACGTCCGCTCCGGGTCATTCACTATAGTCTTGAGATGGTACTTCAGCCCGAGGCTGTGAGGCTGGATTTCTGATCGGCCTGACCACCTCGCCACCGTGTGGAGCAACGCTGAAGCTTCGCGGCTTCTCGCCACGCTGCCACAATTCCCACATGGTGGTGTAGGCGGCCTCGATATGTCGGCAAAACCGATCGGTATCGAATAATGGAAATTCCAGCCGGTTTCGTTCGAGTCGTTGCCGCAATCCGTGCAGCAGCGGCGCATCCCTCGCAAGCCGCAATGCCAATGATTCATATTCGTCGAGGCTTTGCGTCACCAGCTCAGAAAGCCCGACGGCAGTGAGCAGACTTGCCGCCACCCGGCCCGCGAAAGCCTTGCCTCGGCAGGTCAGAACCGGAATCCCGGCCCACAGCGCATCGCTTGCCGTGGTATGGGCGTTGTAGGGCAGCGTGTCCAGAAACAGATCGGCGACGCGGTGGCGCGCCAGGTGATCGCCATGCGGCAGCGGCCCGGCGAAGACGAGGCGAGACGGGTCGATCCCGCGCGCCGCGGCCTCGTTGCGCAAGTTCGCCTCGGCAGGCCGGTTGTCGCGATAAAGCCATAGCACGCTGCCCTCGACGGCCTTCAACAGCCGCATCCATACGTCGAACACGGGCGGCGCAATTTTCCACGTATTGTTGAAGCTGCAGAACACCACGCCCTCCGCCGGCAAGCCAACCTCTTCGCGTGTCGGCGTGCGTGATGCGATGCGGCGCTTGGTGTCGTTCGCCTGGTAGCAGTCGGGCAGATGAACGATGTGCTCAGTGTAGTACGGCTGCTGGTCGAACGGGAGCACCGTCGCGTCGGCGATGATGTAGTCGATGAAGTCCGCGCCAGTGGTGCCGGGATATCCGAGATAGTTCACTTGGATCGGCGCCGGACGCAGCGCCAGGATGCCGAGGCGTTCGTCTTGGGTATGACCGTTGAGGTCAATCGCGATATCGACTTGAAGATCGTTGATGAGCCGCGCGACGTCCCGGTCGCCTTGCGTCCTGACGTCGATGAACCGGTCGAACCCCGCCATGATCCGTGTTCGCATGTCGCTGCCGTCATCGGCGCCGAACGACACGCCGAACACCTCGAACTGCGTCCGGTCGTGCCGCTCGAACAATTCCGCCACCAGGTACGCCACCGCATGGCGGCGAAAATCACTGGAGAGATACGCGAGCTTGATTTTATCGCTGCGCCGGATCGCGCCCGATCCCGAAGCCGAGCGTCGCAGCGCTGTGCCGAAACGATCGAGAACGTAGTGCCGTGCGCAAGACAGGTGCAGCGCCGCATCGTCGCCGTAGCCCTGCAACAGAAGCGGGGAAATGCGCGATTTGCCATCGATGACGTGCCGGCGCAGTGCGTCGGACAATTGGTCCCTTCGGGTCCAATCGCATTGCTTGATCGCGCAATCGGCTAATCCGCCAAAGGCAAACTTGTGGTCCGGCGCAAGCGCGATCGCGTGATTGTAGCTCGCCACCGCCTCGTCGAATCGCGCCAGCTCCGCAAGTACCGCGCCGCGATTGTCAAAGGCGTCAGCGAAGTCTCGCCTGAGCGAAATCGCCCGGTCGTAATCCTCCAGCGCCTCGTCGAACCGCTTCAATTCCTTCAACGTATTGCCACGGTTGTAGAAGGCGTGCGAGTCTTCGGGCTTGAGCGCGATTGCCTGATTGTAGCTGACCAGCGCCTCGTCGAACTGCTTCAGCTCGCCGAGCGCGATGGCGCGGTTGATCCAGGCTTCCGCGTGGCCCGGCTTGATCTCAATCGCCCGGTCGCAGCTTGCGAGCGCCTCGTCGAGGCGCTTGAGCTCCCGCAACGCATTGCCGCGGTTGCTGAAGGCCTCGGCATCATCGGGCGTAAGCGTGATCGCGTGGTCGTAGCTCGCGACCGCCTCTTCGAACAGCTTTTTCGCTTGGAACGCATTGCCGCGGTTGTTGAATGCCGCCGCATCACCGGGCCTGACGGCGATCGCCCGATCGTAGCTTGCAAGCGCCTCGTCGAACCGCCCGAGTTGGTAAAGCGCAAGGCCGCGGTTTATCCACGCCGCCGCATAGCTAGGCTTGCATGCAATCGCCATTTCGTAGCTTGCCACCGCGGCATCGAAGCGCTTTTGTGCGGCAAGCGCATTGCCCCGGTTATTGAACGCCTCTGCATGGTCGGGTTTGAGGGCGATCACCCTGTCGTAGCTCGCCACCGCCTCGCCGAAGCGCTCAAGCGCGGCAAGCGCATTGCCGCGGTTGTAGAAGGCGCCGGCATGGTCGGGCTGGAGGGTGATCGCCCTGTCATAGCTGGCGACCGCCTCCGTGAACCGGCTCAACTCGTTGAGCGCATTGCCCCGGTTGTGCCAGATGGCGGCATCGGCCGCTCTGAGGACCGCCGCCCTGTCATAGCTCGCTAGCGCTTCCTCGAATCGCCCGAGCCGGGCAAGCGTAATACCCCGATTTACCCATGCTTCGACATAAGCGGGCTCAACCGCGATCGCGCTGTCGTAGCTCGCCAGCGCCTCGTCAATCCGGTGCAGCTCCCCAAGCGCATTGCCGCGATTGTTATATGCGGACGGAAGCCTCGGATTTATCTTGAGGGCTGCGTCAATATGGCGAACCGCCTGCTCGTGATCTCCGTGTTGGAGATAAATGACGCCGAGCAGGTGCAGGCAGTCAAAATCGTCAGGCTTGGCGTTCAGGATCGCGCGATACAGTTCTTCGGCGTCGGGCAATCGGCCGGCTTGATGCAGGGCCACCGCCCGGTCGAATGCCGACGCCAGATCGGGCGATCTTGCCGGAGACGTCTGTGTCGGCGGCCGTTGTCGCTGCGGCCTGAATCGCTTTTCCCCGCGGCCGGAGCGAGATTGCGATTGTTTCGTCATGTTGGCCGGTTACCACACTAGCCCCGCCCCAGGGGCGCGGTGGCGGCGGCGAGCCAGGTGCGGGTGTCGTCCTTAACCAGCGGCATCAAGGTCTCGCGCACCTCGGCGTGATAGGAGTCAAGCCAATCGATTTCATCCGCCGTCATGAGGTGCCGGTCGATAAGCCGGCGATCGATCGGCGCGAGGGTCAAGGTGTCAAAACGGTTGAGCGGCTTCTCCCCGCCTTCGACGGCCGGCGCCTCGGTGACCAGGACCAGATTTTCGATGCGGATGCCGTAGTGTCCGCTCTTGTAATAGCCTGGCTCGTTGGAAAGGATCATTCCGCGCACCAGGGCCGCGGCGCCGAGTTTCGCGATGCGAGCGGGCCCCTCGTGCACCGACAGATAGCTGCCGACGCCGTGGCCGGTGCCGTGATCGAAATCGAGTCCCGCCGCCCACAGATGCGTGCGTGCGAAACTATCGAGCTGGGACCCGGAGGTGCCGTCCGGAAACACCGCGCGCGCGATGGCGATATGGCCTTTGAGTACGCGGGTGAAACGGTCGCGCATCTCAGGGCTGGCGTCACCGACCATCACGGTGCGGGTGATGTCGCTGGTGCCGTCCTGATACTGGGCGCCGGAGTCGATGAGAAACAGTTCGCCTTGCGCGATCTTGCGATTGGTCTTGCGGGTGACGCGATAGTGCACGATGGCGCCGTTCGGGCCGGCGCCCGAGATGGTCGGGAACGAAACGTCGCGGAGCAGCCCGGTATCGCGGCGAAAGGTCTCGAGCGCCTCGACGGCGTCGATTTCCGTGAGCTGACCACCGGGCGCCACGCGATCGAACCAGGCAAGGAAATTTGCGACAGCGGCGCCGTCGCGGCGATGCACGGCGCGGCTGCCGGCGATCTCGGTATCGTTCTTCACCGCTTTCATGACCGCGATCGGATCGGGGCCGCGCGAAACCTTGCCGCCATTGGCCGTGATCGCCTGGGAAATGGCGTGGGCGGCGGTGGCTTGATCGAGGCGGGCGACCAGATGCCCGGCGCCAAGCGCGGCCAAGTCCTGGGCAAACGTATCTTCCGACCTGATATCGGCGAGCCCCGCAAGGGCGTCGCGGGCGGCATCGGTGAGCTTGCTCTCATCGACGTAAAGCCGGGCGCCGTCCGCCACGATGATCGCGAAGGCGAGCGGCAGCGGCGTGTGGGAAACGTCGGCGCCGCGGATGTTGAACGTCCAGGCGACGGCGTGCGGATCGGAGACCACAAGCGCGTCGGCATTGAGTTTCCTGATCTCGGCGCGAATGCGTTCGAGCTTTTGCGCGGCGGGCTCGCCGGCAAATTGCAGGTCGTGCGGGACGATCGCGCCGTGGGGTGGGGCCGGGCGGTTGCGGCAGGCCGCATCGATCGGGTTGGGCTCGGTGGCGACCAGGATCGCACCGACGCCGGAGCAGGCCTTGGCGAGCCGCTCGGCCCCTTCCGCCGTGTGCAGCCAGGGATCGAATCCGAGCTTTTGGCCGGCTTTCAGGTTGGATTCGATCCAGGCGCTCGGCGGCTTGTCGACGAGATGCTCGATCGCGAACAGCTTGGGGTCGGTCTGGTCGCGGGCCTGGAGCGTGTAACGGCCGTCGACGAACAGCACCGCGCGCTCCGCGAGGATGACGGCGGCGCCGGCCGATCCGGTAAAGCCGGTGAGCCAGGCGAGCCGCTCTTCGCTCGGCGGCAGATATTCGTTCTGGAAGCGATCGGCGTGGGGTACCACGAAGCCATCAAGCCCGCGGCGCGCCAACTCCGCCCGCAACGCAACGAGTCGCGGCTCGGACTCCGACGTGTCCTGGGGATCATCGAAGGTTTGGAACTGAGCGTGGAAGTTTTTCAAGGTCTTTTCATTCATGACCGCATTCTAGGAGCCTGTCCGAGTATTAGGTGGATTTCGCTGGCCTGTGAAGGACGAATCAGATTCTGCCTGGGGGCATGAGCAAGACATTCCGGCCTTGGAAGATCGATGAGCCCCTGCTTCTGCCCCCGAC
>Ga0257161_1000010_pt1 | contig 45233 bp, 45 predicted proteins | sample NR01A_FD_185954 | JGI IMG/M metagenome (GOLD analysis project Ga0257161, IMG submission 185954) | Soil microbial communities from H.J. Andrews Experimental Forest, Oregon, United States - NR-01-A | ecosystem: Environmental > Terrestrial > Soil > Temperate forest > Bulk soil | place: USA: Oregon... | reverse complement strand
TGGCAGTACTACATCGAGGGGCAGGCTCGCATGGGGCGTGTTCGCGGCGTCCGGCCAGGCCCGTACCTTCGATTTCCAAGCAAACGATGTCGGTTTCGTGCCTTTCGCCATGGGGCACTTCATCGAGAACACTGGAAACACGACGCTGCGGTTCCTGGAAATCTTCAAGAGCGACTACTACGCTGACGTATCTCTGGATCAGTGGCTGGCGCTCACCCCGCCGGAGCTGGTCAGCGCGCATCTGAAGAGCGATCCGCAGTTCATACGTGCATTGCGTAAAGATAAGGTGCCGGTGGTGCCGGCTTAGGACCGACCTTGATGGGGGTCAACTTCCTTCACGCTGCCGGGCGCGCAAGGGGGCTCCAGGGCTTCCATCGTCGGTAGGCCGACAGCACGCACAGCCGATCCCCTCGATGGATGCCGGCGCGTTCGTGTCATCTCGTTTTGTTTGTCGCGGGCTGGCTCGTGCCTCGCGCGAACGCAAATCGCAGGTGCAGAGCTGATCTCAAGCACGGTTTCGGAGGGATCAATCAGCTGCGTGGCTCATCGTCCTCGATTGCGTGCATCCGAGAAAGTCGAGAAAATTGACGGCCATCATGGTAGCCACGGATCTTTCTTGCTTAGAAGAGCAAGTGTAAATTCCGCTCGTCCACAGAGCATGATCGGCTCGCACCGCCTGATCAGCACCGGTGACATGCGGCGCCCGCCCACTGAGCGCGGTCCGAGCAACAGCCCAAGGGCCTTGGGCGCCGGTTCTAGCGACGCAGAAGCGGCGTAAACAAGCAAACTGAGAGCAAACAAGCAGCCTGAAAGGAGGTGTTCCATGGTCCACTACACGACACTCGTATTTGCAGCCGTTGCTGTCCTTGCGTTGAGTGCGATGACGACCAGTGCGTCGGCTCGCCATGTTGGCCATGGACATCATGGCTGGCATGGGGCGCCTTGGGGGTTGATCGGACTGGCCGCAGCGCCGCTTATCTGGGACCCACCGGCCTACGCCTATGGCTACGGGTGCTACCTCAGGCGCGAACGGGTCCTGACTCCGTGGGGCTGGCGATGGCGTCCGGTCGAGGTGTGTTACTGACCGGGTGGCAAGCGCTCCCGAGCGGGCTCGGCCAAGGAGGCGCGTCTCGTTTCAAATCGCATGGCAAAAGTGGTGGAGATAGCAATGCCTCGTATCGCGCTACACATCGCCCGCTCAGTCGCGCTCGCCGGGCTTGCCGGAGGCGTGTGTCTGATGAACAGCCCCAACGGATCGATTCTTATTTCACCCGCGGCGGCGCAAGAAGTCGTATCCGTTTCGGTGGAATTTCACATCGCACTCGAACCCTTTGGGGCATGGCATCATCATGCGCGGTTCGGCGAAGTCTGGGTGCCGGCCTATCGCCCGGCCGGATGGCGTCCCTATACCGTCGGGCATTGGGTCTATACGGAAACCTACGGCTGGTACTGGATTGAAGACAGCGACGAAGCCGATTGGGGTTGGATCACTTATCACTACGGCCGCTGGTACGACGATCCTGACGAGGGTTGGGTTTGGATCGCCGGTGACGACTGGAGTCCGGCCTGGACCGAATGGCGCGAAGGTGACGATGTCATCGGGTGGGCGCCCCTGCCGCCTGATCCCGTCGTTGTCGAGCTGGACTCACGTCCCGAATATTGGATTTTTGTGCGGGTCCGCGATTTCATAGCGCCGCGCATCGATAGAGTCTGCTTTCAGGTTCACGAGTCTGCCGTCTATGTCCAACGCACGGTGGTCGTAAACCGCACCGTGATTGTGCGCGACAACCATCTTGCCGTCAATCCAGGCATTCCGCCGACCCACATCGCGGCTATCGTTGGACGACCGCTGCGCGCTCATGACGTGCGGCCGCGCGTACTCGCCGGAACCGTGAATTTGCCGGGCACTATCCCGGTTCACGCCGAGGAATGGCGGCGGCAGCGCGAGCTTGCCCTCCGACAGGGGCGCGAGCGGTTTGCCGCTCCAGTCGTGGGGAACGAACCGAACCGGACGGTGCTGAGGCCGGATCGATCGATGCCGCGGGCGCAACCATTGGCGCGCGACGAACCGGGCCGCCTCGGCATAACGCCACCGCGCGCGTCCCAGGAGGGTTGGAGGGCACGGCCGGATCGGATCGGACCTCACCTCGGTACTCCGGCGCCACGGGGTGTGGCGGAGCCGGACCGGCGGGCGGCCCGCGCACCGATCAATGCACCGGCGCCGCCAGTACGCCACCCGGTGACTCCGCCGCCGATCGCGTCAGCGCCACATCGGCCGATTGGCCCGCCTCCAGGGGCTGCGGTATACCCTCGTCCGCCTGCCATAGCGGCTGCACCGCCGCCGCCTCGCATCGCCGCTCCGGTACCGCACCCAGTGGCGCCTCACATTGCGGCACCACCGCCGCCTCGCCCGGCTCCGCTTGCGATTGCGGCACGCCCGGCGCCGGCCCCGCCGCCGGTCGCAGCGCGGCCAGCGCCCATCACCTCTGGTGCCGCGATACGTGGCGGCAGGCCGGTCAGAAGACCGGAGTGATGGTCGTGCGGACGCCGCCTTGGGGCGTGCATTTCAACGCCCCGCGACGGCACGCATTTCGAAACCCAATTTCGAAGGCCCATCGGCTCGTCAAAGTTTTCACACTTCGAATTTCAGAACTTCAGCCTCGCTTCCGAGCGCGCATCCGGGAGACCGCCGCTGCGGCCAGGTCGTTGAGGTCCTGCTCCAAGTCATCGCGCAGCTTGATCTCCATGAAGGGCGCGATGAAGTCCTGAAGACCGCGGCCTGTCGGGGTTTCGGGTCGGCTGCGGAAGATCATCATCAGGCGGGACCCGACGGAGAGGGCATCGATCACGTGATCGAGCTCGTAGTGCATGCCGCGCGTCTCCCCGACGAGTCGCAGCCGGCGCGGCCGCTCGATTGTCACGACTTCTAACTCATCCGTGGTCTCGTGACCCATTACGACCCTGGTTTGGCGCAGTCGCGTACCGACGCGGATCGGGCGAGGCGTGAGTAATTCAATTGCGCGGACCGACCGGATGAGAACCGGCCAGTTCACGATATCGGCAACGGTTGCGAAAATGGTCGCCGGTCGCGCCGCGACAGTCCTTGCGACTTCGATTTGCATGGCTGCCTCCGCGGCAGGATTGTCTCTCAGTTGATTCAGGATAGGGCCGTGGCCAATCGTGAATCAATGCCGCGCGAGCCAGTCGCGGGCCGCACGCTGCGCGGTGGCAATTTCGGCCTCGGACATTTCGGCCGCGATCTCGTGGCGACGACGGACGGCGCCTTTGAACCCGGCCATGGCGGCAATATTGAACCACTTGCGCGCGGACACCATGTCGGCCGACCCTAACCGTCCGCTCGAATACATCATGCCCAGTTCGAAGAATTGCTCCGAGCCGGGCACATCGCCGAGCACCGCACTGTCTAAGTCCGTGGTCTCAAGGCCAGGCATTTGATCCCTCCGTCAATCCGGCGCGCACCGTCACGGCCGCACAAAACACTATCGTCACCCGATCGGCGGACATAAATTCCGTAATTATCCGTAGCGTAGAATTGCGTATGGAAACGCTTGGCGCTGCCTTGACGCTGCCTTGGCGCGCCTCGTGCGCCGACTGAGCAAATTGACGCCTGTCATGGATTTGGGCGCCGGCCATCATGTAACGTGTCGCCGCGCTCCGTCGAAGGACAGTTGCTGCTCGCGCGCCGACGCAGGAGGGCCTATGTTGCATATCGACATTCCGACGCTGGCGGAGTTCAAGGCGCTGGCCGCGGTCAAGGGCAATTCTTGCGTCTCGCTTTATGCACCGACGTCGCCGTTACGCGAGCATGCGCGGGAGAACCGTATCGCGCTGGAGGACTTGGCCACCGAGGCATTGTCGCAAATGCGAGAAGCCGGGATCGACAAGCGCCGGATCGAACCACTCGAGGAGCAGTTCCGCCATCTTGTCGGTGCCGACAAGGACGACACGGATGCGGACAAGATCAGAAAGCTTCAGAACCGGAAGCCGGACCCGATAGACGAGTTCTGGAAATTTCAGGGAAATGGGCTCGCGGTGCTCGCGACGCCGCAGATGATACGTACCTTCCGCATGCCTTACCGCCCAAAGCCGTTGGCCGAGGTGGCCGATCGCTTTCATCTGACGCCGCTGGTCCGCGCCATGACATCGCCGCAAGACATTTTCGTGCTGGCGTTCGCGGAGGAAGGCGTGCGGCTCGTGCGTGCCTTCGTGAACTTGCCGCCCACGAGACTCCATGTACCGCACCTGCCAAACGACGCCGAGGAAGTGGCGCGCCGAGCATCCATCAACGAACGCAATCAAAAGGGCCGCCTTCAAGGATCGGAAGGAAAGAAGGTCCTGCTGCATAAATTTGCCCGCAGGGTCGACCACGCGGTTCGTGGGGTGCTCGCGGGGCACGCGGCGCCGCTGGTCCTGGCCGCGGACGAACCGCTGGCATCCGTCTTCCGCTCGATCAACACCTATCCCGGGCTGGTCGATGAGGGTATCGCCGGCAATCCGAACCTCATGACCGACCCACAGCTCGAGGATGCCGCGCTTCCCATCCTCGATCGTCTCTATGAACGCGAACTCAAGGCAGTCCTTGGGCGCTACGATGAGCTCAAGCCGCGACGCGCCACGACGGACGTTTCGTATGCGGCGCATGCCGCTACTGCCGGAGCGATCGATCAGCTTCTCGTCGATCTCGATGCCGTCGTTCCGGGCATCGTCAGCGACATCGACGGCAGCGTGACCTACGCGTCATCCGACGACGCCGAGACCTACAGCGTGGTCGATGAGGTGGCGCGACGCGCCCTGCGCACGGGCGCGCGGGTGCTGGGGGCACGGAGGGAAGAACTCCCGGACCGCGCGCCGCTGGTCGCCGTCCTGCGCTACGAGTTCGGCTGAGGAGATCGCGTGATGAACGAGCAAGCTCGCCACATCGTCTGTCCTCACTGCGACAGCATCAACCGGATTCCGCCGCAAAAGCCTGCGGAGCAGGCAAAATGCGGGCGCTGCCACCAGCGGCTGTTCGCTGGGCGCTCGTTTCCCCTCTCAACCAAGAGCTTCGCGACGCATATCCAGCACAACGACATTCCGGTGGTGGTCGATTTCTGGGCGGAATGGTGCGGCCCCTGCAAAGCGATGGCGCCGGTCTACGAACGCGTCGCCGCCGAATTGGAACCCGCCTTTCGCTTTGTCAAAGTGGACACCGAGGCGGAGCCGGAACTGGCGGCCCGATACCACATCCGCAGCATTCCGACTCTCATGCTGTTCCACAAGGGATCGGTTGTGGCTCAGCGCGCCGGCGCTGTGGACGCACAGACGCTGCGCTCCTGGTTGAGAGCCCATGCGGCCTCATCCCCGTCAGCGACCCGGCTGCCGGAAGATCGCGTGTTGTGACCACTCCCACCGTGCGCGATCGCAACGCGATTTCCAGTCGTAACGTCGCGTTCAAGCGGGACCATATTGACGGTTATCAACGACAGCCGCCCGCGCGCCGTTAAGCTGCGGATTGCCGAGCGGCTCGCGGCTGGGATGTTGCTTTTTTCCAGTGTGGGGACGCGTGGGCGACCTCGGCTGATCGTCAAGGAGGGAAGGCCCATGATCAAGGATGTGATGGTTCGCCTCGATGGAACCGCCGCCGACGAGACGCGCCTCGCCGCCGCGGAATATATTTCCGGCGTATTCGACGGGTACATCATCGGGATATTTCTCAATGTCCTGCCTTTGATCGTGCCGACCGAGGGCGACAGGGTCGCTGCCGCCGAATCGGTAAAATCCGTGCAACATGCGCGCGAAGCTGGGGACAGGCTCGAAGCCGTTCTCATTCAGCGCCTGTCCAAGTTGCAAAAGCCCGTGGACATCCGCCGCATCGATGTATTCTCCGACACGCTTGCGGATATCGCTGCCCGGATGGCGCGCCAAGCCGATGCCTTTGTGGCGCTGCGCCCGAACGGTGCACCGCAAGAGCCCGAATACATGATCGAAGGCGTGCTGTTCGGATCGGGTCGCCATCTCTTCCTGGTTCCGGATCGCAAGCCTGCCAAGATGGGCTTCGATCATGTCCTGGTCGCCTGGAACAACAGCCGGGAATCCACCCGCGCACTGGCGGAGGCGATGCCCTATCTTCACAAGGCCAAGACCGTTGCGGTCGTTTCGGTCGTGGACGAAGACGAAGTGGAAGAGGACGCCACGATCGGCATCGAGGCGGTCAACCATCTCAAGCATCACGGCATCGAGACTACGCTGCATCACCCCAAGAAACGCAGGGCGATATCGGAGCGGCCCTGATTGCGGAGGCGCGCAGGCAGAAGGCCGACCTCATTGTGATGGGGGGATACGGCCATTCCCGCCTGCGCGAATGGTTGCTGGGCGGCGTGACTTACGAACTCCTGCACCAGGCTCCGGTTGCGCTGCTGATGGCCCATTAGCGCGATCAATGCAGCGCGCGGCCGCCTTTGCCAACCCTGCGGCGCGTTTTCGCAATTGCCTTCTAGGCCGGCAAAGCAGTCGTGCGTTGCGCCCGCAGCAGCAAGAGCGCGATTGGCGCCAGCACGGCCGCGACGATTGCGGTGAGCGCGAAGACGTCGATGTAGGACAATAGCGTTGCCTGTTGCTGCACGATCTGCTCGATCAAGGCATAGGCGCGTTGCACCGCATCCGGAGGCGACGCCACCGCGGAGAACCGCGCGATCGCATCCTGCAGCATCTGTTGATAGGCGGGCGACGACGGAATGAGATTGTCGGTGAGATAATTCTGGTGGATCTGGGCGCCGTTCGCGAGAACCGTATTGGCGAGCGAAATTCCCATGCTGCCGCCGATGTTGCGGGACACATTCATCAGCGCGGAGGCTTGGTCGGTTTTGTTGGGCGGCAGTCCGACGTAGGACGATGACAGGATCGGGACGAACAGAAGCGGCAGTCCGACGGTCTGGTAGATGCGCGCCCAGGCGAAAAAGCCGAAGGTCGCGTCGGGGCTGAGCGACGTCAGGTGCCACATCGCAACCGCGACCAGAGTCAGCCCGCACCCGATGAGATATCGTGGCGCCACCTGGCTCGACAGGAAGCCCGCGACCGGCATCATCAGCGCCATCGCAAGCCCGCCCGGCATCAGCGCCAGACCCGACAGCGTCGCGGTGTATTGAAAGTTAGTCTGCGCCAGCTGCGGCAGCAACTGGGTCGAGCTGAACAGAATGGCGCCGATCGCAAACATCAACCCGACGCAGGTGGCGAACTGCCGCCGCCCAAACAGCCGGAGGTCGACGATCGGATCGTCGTGCGAAAGCTCCCATGGGACCAGCAACAGGAACGACACCAGCGTGATGGTTGCGAACGTGACGATGAAGTTCGATGAGAACCAGTCGTCCTCGACGCCCTTGTCGAGCACGATTTCCAGGCTGCCCAGGCACAGCGCCACCAGCAGAAATCCGAGCCAGTCGACCTTGAGCCCGCCAGCGAGACGGGCCAGGCGTTCCCGCTGAAGAATTTCAGGCTCCTGCACCAGCCATTGGACGAGGAACAGCGAGATCACCCCGACCGGACCGTTGATCAGGAAAATCCAATGCCAGGACAGATGGTCGGTCAGCCAGCCGCCCAATGTCGGGCCGATGGTTGGGGCAACGATCACGGCAAGGCCGTAAAGCGCGAACGCCTGTCCGCGCTGGCGCGCCGGGAATGTGTCCGCAAGCATGGATTGCTCGACTGGCGCAAGGCCGCCGCCGCCGAGCCCCTGCAAGATGCGACACGCAATCAGCGATTGGAGGTTCGGCGCCATCGCGCACAGGATCGAGCTTGCCGTGAAGGTTGCGATGCACAGCATGTAAAAGCGCTTGCGGCCGACCACGCCAGCCAACCATCCGCTGATCGGCAGCACGACCGCGCTCGATACCAGATAGCTGGTCAGGATCCACGTGCTCTCGTCGAGGCTTGCCGCCAGGCTGCCCGCGATATTGCGCAAGGCCACGTTGGCGATCGACGCGTCGAGCACCTCCATGAAAGTCGCGATCGAAAGCACGACCGCGATGAGCCAAGGGTTGCGGTCGCCGGCGGCCGACCGGGGGAGCAGGTCCCAAACGGGCGGGCGCGTGGTCTCGCTCATTTCACTTTCACGGTCGGCACCACCGACATGCCGGGGCCGACATAGACATCGGGCGGCGTATCGAACACGATCTTAACTGGGACGCGTTGCACGACCTTCACGTAGTTGCCGGTTGCGTTCTGGGGCGGCAGCAGGCTGAACGCCGCGCCGCTGCCGGGCTGGATGCTGTCCACGTGGCCCGCGAAACTCTTGCCGGGATAGGCATCGATGCGGATATCAACCGGCTGATATGGACGCATGTGATTGAGCTGGGTCTCCTTGAAGTTCGCCGTAACCCAGACGTCCTGCGGGACGAACATCATGAGCGCCTGCCCGGGAGACGCGTAAGCGCCTTTCGCCGCAAAAATGCTGGTCGTGCGGCCGGTCGCCGGCGCGGTAACCTGTGTGCGTGACAGGTTGGTGTCGGCCTGGGTCTCCGCTGCGCGTGCCTGTTCGAGCTGCGCCGCCGCGCCTTCACGCTGTGTCTTAAGAACTACGACTTGCTTCTCGGCGGCAGTCAGGTTTGCCTGTGCAGCCGCCAAATTTGACTCGCTCTGCTTCAGATTCGACTCGGTCTGCTGCGCCTGCTGCAATGTGCCGGCGCCGGTCTTGAGCAGGCTTTGGGCGCGATCATTCTCCGCCTTGGCGAATTGGAAGGCGGCTTGTGCCTGCCTTACCTGCTCTCGCGCCTGGTCGATGCGGGCGTTCTGGGCGTCGATCTGGGCATCCAGGTTGTTGACGGTGGCGCTCGCCTGTTCCACCTGTGCCTTTGCCTGCGCGAGCGCGGCCTCATAATCACGCGGGTCGATGCGCGCCAAAACGGTGCCGGATTCCACAAGCTGATTGTCGGTCGCCGGAACCTCGACCACGATACCGCTCAGTGCCGAAGCCACCGGGACCTTCCGGCTATCGATGAAAGCATCGTCGGTCCATTCATATTGGAGGGCGTATGACCACCACCACGCGCCAAGCGCCAACATGACCACCACCGCAATCGCGACGACTGCGATCCGAAGCGGATTGCGGCGAAGCTTTTCCCATCGCGGGAGCTGTTGCGTCAGGCCACCTCTGTCCGGCCGGGCCTCAAAAGCCTCCGGAGGATGGTGGGGTTGCTCCAGCAAATCCACCGTTGCATCGCGGTTTCCGGCGGGCACCTGCAGTTCGCTGCGAGACAACTCGCTCTTTGCGTCCTGATGCCTGGGAATGTTGGCCATGATGAGTGAGACCTGTGAACACGTTTACTTGCCGCATCGGCACCATGTCCGGGCAGCGGCGGGAACTCATTGCGCCGGCAGCCCGGCACCCGCTAGGCGCGGACCAGCGGCGTATCGACCAGGTGCTCCACCAGGAACCAGGATTGCATTTCCCCGGTGCGGATGAAGTCGGAGACGATCAGGTCGTTGGTGCCGTCGTCGCCGAGTTCCGCGACCTTCGCGGCCGCGTCGTGCGCGTCGATCAGGATCAACTCGTGCGCTTCCAGCAGCCGGGACAGCATCGCCGGCACCTCTTCGCAGCCGTTCGGGGCGCGGGGAATCCGCGTGATTTCCGCTACGTGCCGGGGGTCACCCACCGCAACGCCCCCGAGCGTCTGCACGCGCTCGGCGATCTTGCCGATCAATTCGTTCTGCGCCTCGGCATGTTTGTCGAGCAGCAGATGAAGCTGGTAGAAGGTCGCGCCGCGCATCAGCCAATGGTGTTTCTTGTACAGGGTGTAGAGAATCTGCGTGTCGGCGAGGATCTTGTTCAACCGCTGGCAGGAATAGAGCCTCGCGTCGCGCGAAAGACCAAGCGGAAAATGGCGGACGGTGCCGAATTCCTGGATCTCCGTGCCATGTTGGTGCAACCACGGCTGGCTGGACGGGACGCGGTGCGCGGTGTGAGTTGCCGGCTTGCTGCTCATGATACTTTCCTTTCTTGAACGATCGAACTGGGCGGGCATGGCCGACGTGAATGCGAACTTTCGTTCGCCGCTATGCCACCACGACGGTCTTGATGTTGACGAACTCCTTGATGCCGTAGGACGACAGCTCGCGTCCGTAGCCGCTCTCTTTCACGCCGCCGAACGGCAAGCGCGGATCGGAACGGACCGCATCGTTGACAAATACCGACCCGCTCTCGATCTCGTACTCGGCGATACGCTCGCCGCGCGCAAGATCGCGGGTGATCACGCCGCCGCCGAGCCCAAACACCGTGTCGTTGGCGGTCGCAATGGCTTCTGCCTCGTCCCGTGTGGGGATGATCGCCGCGACCGGGCCGAACAGTTCCTCCTCATAGGCCGGCATGCCCTTGTGCACGTCGGTCAGCACCGTCGGCGGATAATAGGCGCCGGGGTTGTTCGGCACGGCGCCGCCGAGCAGCACGCGTGCGCCCTTGACAATGCTGGCCTCGACTTGCCGATGCAGCAAATCACGCAGGTCGTGTCGGGCCAATGGCCCCATCTGTGTGCTCTCGTCGAGCGGGTCGCCCATCTTGACGACGCTCATGCGTTCGACAAATCGTTCCTCGAACTCACGCCGCACGTCCTCCACCACGATGAAGCGCTTGGCCGCGATGCAGCTCTGGCCGGAATTGACCAGGCGGCCCTTGGTGCTGACGTTGGCCGCGACATCGATATCGGCATCATCGAGAATGAGGTAAGGATCACTTCCGCCGAGTTCCAACACGGTCTTCTTGAGCATCGCACCGGCCTTGCCGGCGACCGCGCGGCCGGCCGGCCCGCTCCCCGTCAAGGTCACGGCGCGCACCAGCGGATGCTCGATCACCGCGTCGACCTGCTTGTTGGCGATCATCAACGTGCGAAACAGGTGTTCCGGAAACCCCGCCTCCCGGAATACGGCTTCGATCGCGAGGGCGCAGCCCGGCACATTCGAGGCATGCTTGAGCACGGCCGCATTGCCGGCCATGAGGCCGGGAGCCGCAAAGCGGAACACCTGCCAGAACGGGAAGTTCCACGGCATCACGGCGAGCACGACGCCGAGTGGATTGAAGGTGATGAAGCTCTTGCGCGCCTCGGTCGGCACCGGTTCGCGGGCCAGGAAGCGGGCAGCGTTGTCGGCATAGAAGTCGCAACCGACGGCGCATTTCTGCACCTCGGCGACTCCGTCGCGGATGGGTTTTCCCATCTCCTGTGCCATCAGGCGGGCGAAGCTCTGGGCATGCTTGCGCAAGGTCTCGGCGGCCTTGCGCATCAGCCGCGCGCGCTGATCGAAGCCGGTACGCCGCCACGCAAGATAGGCCGCGTGCACTTTTCCGATGATGTCCGGCACTTCGCCGGGCTGCAATTCCTCGTAGGCTGCGAATGGCTCGCCGTTGGTCGGATTGATCGAGTGAAATGTCATGGCTCATGCCTCCTGCAATGGCGTGACCGGACGGCGACGCGGCGAACCGATCACCACGCTTCTTTGTCCTTTCGTCCAAGCGGACAGCGCTTCGCGCAGCATAATTCAACTCCTCACAAGCGCTTCATGAATCGTCGCCGAGCCCGGCGGCGGCGTCTTGCGGCTCCAAAAATCACGCAGTTTCGCGACCAGCTCGCGATTGACGCTTGGGTCGACTGGAATTTCGATGAGCCGGAGTTCCCGCGACCCGATAGCCTCCGCAACGGCGGCCCACAACTCGCTGACAGAATCAGGACGCTGCGCCTTAATGCCGAAGCTCTCCGCATAGGCCTTGAAATCCGGATTGCCGATGTGGGTTCCGGTCGAGCGGCCGCGCGAAATGTCCTGCTTCCAGGAAATCAACCCGTAGTCATTGTCGTTGAAGACCACGACCGTGTACCCGACGCCGAGACGTGTTGCGGTTTCAAGTTCCTGCGAGTTCATGAGGAAGCCGCCATCGCCCATGGCGGCCACGATCGCCCGGCCGGGTTGCGCCAAGGCGGCGGCGATGCCGCCGGGTAGCGCAATGCCCATGGCGGCGAGGCCGTTGCTGATGATGCAGCCATTGGGGCAATAGGTCGGAAAATTGCGCGCGATCCAAATCTTGTGGCTCCCGACATCGCTGATCAGCAGGCCGTCGTCGGGCAATGCCTCACGAATGATGTTGAGGGCGCCCGGGACGGTAAACGGCGTGGTCTTGAGGTCATAGCTCGCAATGTCCCGCAGAATCCGCCGCTGGACCGGCTCATACCATCCATGGTCGAGCGCAAGCGGCGCGGTGCTGAGCTGCGCGGTGAGCGCCGCGATAGTTGCCGCGATGTCGCCGACCGCTTCAACCGCAGCCTGATAGCAGCCATAGACCTCCGCCGGTGCGGTATCGATGTGGACGATCGTTTTGTCGCCGTTTGGGTTCCACCGGTCCGGCGCATATTCGGCAATGTCGCAGCCGACAGTGAATACGAGGTCGGCAGCGGCTACAGCTTCGCCGACGAAATCGCGAAATCCAGTACCGATCGTGAACAGCGACTGCGGCGAGCGATCCGATATCGCCCCCTTTCCCATGAAGGTCGCGACCACCGGGATGTCGTGCTCCTCGGCAAGCCGGGTCAAGGCGCGGCTCGCGTGCTCGCGTATTGCGCCGTTCCCGGCGATGATCAACGGTCGGCTCGCTCCGCGCAGCAGTCGCACCGCTTGCCGGATTGTTTCCTGTTCGGCCTGCGGGCGCGGCCCCAGCCGTGGCGAGAGAGGGCGGATATCGTCCGAAACCTCCAGGCGCGCGACGTCTTCGGCAAGCTCGATATGAGTTGCATCGGGCTTTTCCAGTTCCGCAAGCCTGAATGCCTTGCGCACGATTTCGGGTAGGACCTTGGGATCGTAGATCGCACTGTTCCACTTCGTAATCGGAGCAAACGCCTGGACAATGTCGAGCCGCTGATGACTCTCGTGATGCAACCGATCCAGCCCGCCCTGCGCCGTGATAGCCACCAGCGGCGCCTTGTCGAGATTAGCGTCGGCGACCGCCGTCATGAGGTTGGTGGCGCCGGGGCCAAGGGTCGACAGGCATACGCCCGCCTTCCCGGTCAGCCGGCCCCACACGTCCGCGATGAACGCGGCGCCTTGCTCGTGACGGCAAGGGACGAATTCAATTTTCGATGCCTCCAGCGAGAAGAGCAGATCTTCGGTTTCCTCGCCCGGTAGGCCGAACACGAAGCGGACGTCTTCGGCTTCGAGGCATCGCACGACGAGGTCGGAGACTTTCATGTCAGCTCCGCTGTTTGGGGTCGTCCGTGCGAGGTTGTTTCGCCGTTAAATGTCGCCAGGAGCGATCTGGCCTGCCATGACGGCTGTCAATTTTCCGAGTGAGCCGTGACGGGGTTGGAAATATTGACGTCCGTCAGCGCTCTACGGCGTCGGTCGCGTTACCATCAATGGTTGCCGCCTCTAGCGCGAACTTTACGGTGCAGGCCACGCGGCGCTTCGCGCTGGTGCCGCCAAGTCAACCATGGAGGCCGTGATGGCGACGTTGCGGATCAATGGCAAGGACCATCAGCTCGACGTTCCTGACGACATGCCCCTGTTGTGGGTCTTGCGCGATGTTATCGGCCTGACCGGAACGAAGTTCGGTTGCGGCGTTGCGTTGTGCGGGGCCTGCACCGTTCATGTCGATGGCCGCCCGGTACGCGCCTGTATCTTGCCGGTCGCTAACTTGGAGGGACGGGCCATCACCACCATCGAGGGGATCGGCGAGACGGCGAGCGGCAAGAAGATTCAACAGGCGTGGCTCGACGTGGAGGTCGTGCAGTGCGGCTACTGCCAGTCCGGCCAGATCATGTCGGCAGCCGCGCTGCTGGCGCGCAATCCGAATCCGACCGACGCGGATATCGATCTCTCGATGTCCGGCAACATATGCCGTTGCGGTACTTATCCGCGCATTCGAGCCGCCATCAAGGAAGCCGCCGGAATGGCGTAAACCCGTGAGAGCATTTGAGAGGAGCACGTCGATGGGGCCGCAACGGCAGTTCAACCGGGAAGCTGAAGTCGCTGTGCCCAATCCGGCCGGCGTCGTTTCCCGCCGCGCCTTCATGGAAGTCGGCCTCGGAGGGCTGGTGATCGGCTTCGATCTCTTCGGCGCGGTCGACGCGCGCGCCCAATCCGCGCATGTCTTCGCGCCGAACGCCTACATCCGCATGGGCCGGGACGGGCGCGTGACGCTCTTCATGCAGCAGATCGAGATGGGCGAGGGGACGTATACGGCGCAGGCCATGCTGATCGCCGAAGAGCTGGAAGTGGACCTGGCCCAGGTCGGGCTCGAGGCGGCGCCGCCCGACGACCGGCTCTATGCCAACAAGCTGCTCGGGTTCCAGGTCACGGGCGGATCGAGCTCTATACGTGCAACGTGGGAACCGCTGCGCCGCGCCGGCGCGACGGCACGGGTCATGCTGGTGACAGCGGCCGCGCGCGGGTGGAACGTGGACCCGGCGTCGTGTCGTGCCGAGCGGGGCGCCGTGATCCACGGCGAGACAGGACGGACGCAGCCCTACGGTGCACTGGTGGACGTCGCCGCAACGCTGCCGGTCCCGACCGACGTGCCTCTCAAGGATCCCAAGCAATTCAAGCTGATCGGGACCCCGGCGAAGCGCCTCGACACACCCGACAAGGTGAACGGCAGGGCCGTGTTCGGCATCGACGTGCGGCTTCCCGGCATGAAGATCGCCGCGGTGGAGGCCTGCCCGGTGATTGGCGGCAGGCTCATCCGTGCCGACGACAGCCGAGCGAGCAAGATCGCCGGTGTGCGCCAAGTGGTCAGGCTCGACGACGCGGTAGCGGTGATCGCGGACCATATGTGGGCGGCGAAGCTTGGCCTTGCGGCACTCGACGTCGACTGGGACGAGGGACCGAACGCAAAGCTTTCCAGTGCCGACATCGTTCGGCAAATGGACGCTGCCTCGCAGAAGGCGGGCGTCGTGGCCCGCCAGGAAGGCGATGTCAAGAAGGCCATGGCGAACGCCGCAATCACCTATGCGGCGATCTATGAGTTGCCGTTCCTCGCCCACGCCACCATGGAGCCGATGAATTGCACGGTGCACGTGCGCCCGGATGGTTGCGATGTTTGGGTTGGGACTCAGGTCATCACCCGCGCCCAGGCGACAGCTGCTGCCGTCACCGGCCTGCCACCCGAAAAGGTGCAGGTTCACAACCACTATCTCGGCGGCGGATTCGGCCGGCGGCTGGAGGTAGATTTCGTTACCCAGGCCGTGCGGATAGGCCAGCAGGTCGACGGCCCGGTGAAGGTGGTGTGGACCCGCGAGGACGACATCCGGCACGACATCTACCGGCCGTATTATTTCGATCGCATCGCCGCAGGCCTTGATGATCAGGGGCGGCCGGTTGCCTGGAACCACCGCGTCACCGGTTCCTCGATCATGGCGCGCTGGATACCGGCGGCCTTCAAGAACGGTCTCGACACCGACGCGGTCGAGGGTGCGGCGGAGAATCTGCTCTACACATTTCCCAATATGTTGGTGGATTATGTGCGCAGCGAGCCGCCGGGCCTGCTGACCGGCTGGTGGCGCGGTGTCGGCTCGACCCACAACATTTTTGTGGTCGAAAGCTTCATCGACGAGCTTGCCGCCGCTGCCCTGAAGGACCCGGTCGAATACCGTCTCGACCTGCTGCGGCATTCGCCGCGCGCCACGGCGGTGCTCGAGCTTGCGACGCAAAACGCCGACTGGAAACGCGTGCGCCCGAAACGCCAAGGCCGCGGCGTGTCGGTGCAATACGCCTTCGGCAGCTATCTTTCGCAAGTCGCCGACATATCGGTCGCCGACAATGGCGAGGTCCGGGTCAATCGTGTCGTCTGCGCGGTGGACTGCGGCGCCGTGGTGAATCCAGATACCATCAAGGCGCAGATCGAGGGCGGCATCATATTCGGCCTTACCGCCGCGCTGTTCGGCCAAATCACGCTGCGCAACGGCCGCGTCGAGCAGGGCAATTTCAATGACTACCGAGCGCTGCGCATGAATGAGGCACCGGCGATCGACGTGACGATCGTCAACAGCGCCGAGGCGCCCGGCGGCATTGGCGAACCCGGCACTGTCGGCATCGCGCCGGCACTCGCCAATGCGATCTACGACGCCACCAGCATTCGGATTCGCAAGCTGCCGTTGAACCGGGACAGCCTGCGGTCGGCCTAGCGCGTGATCTTGAAAAAGTTGCCGGACTTTTCGGCCAAGATCATGCGCAAAACCAAATCCACACGCCGCTCACGGCCAGAATGGTGATCGTCATGAGTTCACGCAAAACGTCACCGCATCACCCCACCCCATTCAAGTCGCCTCGACGCAAGAACTCCGGGCTCAAGATTTCGCTCATCGTTCTGCTCGTGGTCGTGTTGATCGCGATCGCGACCTGGTTCGCCCTGCGTCCGCCCGGACCGATGGATTTCGCGGTCGGAGCGCGGGTGGATCTGGCGACCTATCGGGCGATCGATCCAACCGGCGCACCGGGTCTCGGTCCGCAGGCCGACATCATCGCCCGCGGTGAATATCTCGCCCGCGCCGGCAACTGCTTTACCTGTCACACGGTTCCCGGCGGCAAGGCGCTCGCAGGCGGCGTGCCGTTCAAGCTGCCGTTCGGAACGATCTATTCGACCAACCTCACGCCCGACCAGGAAACCGGAATCGGCACCTGGACCGACGACGATTTCGTCAGAGCGATGCATGAGGGCATCGGCAAGGCCGGGGAACGTCTCTATCCGGTTTTCCCCTACACCTCCTATACATTGCTGGTCCGCGACGATGTGCTGGCGATCAAGGCCTATTTATTCAGCCTCCCTCCGGTCCACCTCGTGGTGCCGACCGACAACGTTTCGTTTCCCTACAGCCAGCGCAATCTGATGAGGATCTGGAACGCGCTGTTCAATCCCGATGAACGGTTTCGCCCCAATATCGGTCAGACGCCCGAATGGAATCGCGGCGCCTACCTGGTCGAGGCGCTCGGCCATTGCGACGATTGCCACACGCCGCGAAATTTTTTGATGGCGTCCGATTTCCGGCGCAAGCTCGGCGGCGCGATGATCGACGGCTGGAAAGCCTACAATATCTCCTCGGATGCCGAGTGGGGCATCGGCGCATGGTCGGAGGCGCAACTCGTGGAATACCTGTCGGTTGGGCACGCCGAGAAGCGCAGCTCGGCGGGTGGCCCGATGGCCGATGTGCTCGATGACAGTCTGCGCTTTCTCGTCAAGGACGACATCCGCAGCATGGCGGCCTACCTGCGCACGATTCCGGCAATCCGCGATCCGCGCGCGCCGGTCGCGGTCCCGAGCCCCATCCTTCCGCCGCCGCCACCAAGGGCGCCCGTTGCAGTCGCCGCGAGCGACAGCCTCGGCCTGCGCGTCTTCGAGGGCGCTTGCGTGGGCTGCCATGACTTCGACGGCAACGGCACGACTTGGAGCCATGCGACCCTCGTGGGCAATCGAACCGTGAATGACCCAACGGCGATTAACGCGACGCGGTCGATTCTGGATGGTGCAAAACTCGAAACGCCGCAAGGCAGCATCTTCATGCCGTCGTTCCGCAATTCCTATTCGGACGCGGAAATCGCCGCAGTCGCAAACTTCATCACCGGCCGGTTCGGAGTCCGCGCATCCGTCCTCAAGACGGATGATGTTGCCAGGTTGCGGCAGTAAGCATCACACTTAGTTGCCGATCACGTCTGCGGGGGCTCCAAGGCGGTCCTTGTGCGTGGTGATGAACGCCAAGATTTTCGCTGGCATGAAGGTCGCTTCCGGGGCCCCGTTGTGCATCAGCGCCGCATCGCGGATCAAGCGACCTTGTGTGGCCATCGGGATCGCGTCCCATCCCAGCACCACAGCACTGAGCAGTCGCAGCGCGATATGTTCATCGTTCTTAGCGACTATTAAAGCCTGCATCGGTTCCATGGTGTCTCCAAACACCCCCAAATCAGCGTACATGGGGATGCTTGGGGCGACAAGAGCCTTGCCTTCCGGGCTGCCTTCCGGGTTCGCTGCTTCGCGGCGCCCGGAATGACGATGACCTACGACTGCCGCGAGGTTGCCGGCTTTTGCCGCGGTATCGGGAGATATTCGACGCCGCCACCGGATTGTTGCCGCACCGGCTGTGGATAGAGCGTCATCATCTCGATAACCTCGTTCGGCATGTTGGTGTTGACCGCAAGGCCGAACTCCTGGGCGCTTGTGGCCCAGATCGGATAATCGTGGGTCCAGGTGCCGGTCGCAAGTTTCTCGGCGAGTGCTCCTGCCTTGTCGGCCGGGAGCCTGCGCTGCAGCAGATCGCCGGCGGCGGCTTTGACCTGCGCAATCGCCTTGCGTCCGACATCCGCCATGATCAAGGTCTGGTCATCGATTTCCGAAATCGGCTTCTGCTCGACGACCTTGATGATGGAGGCCGCCGGCGATTGGCCCAATTGCGGATCGATCGGGCCAAGCACGGAGTGCTTGGACATGACGATCTCATCGGCGGCGAGCGCGATGAGGGTCCCGCCCGACATCGCGTAGTGAGGCACGAATACCGTCACCTTGGCCTTGTGCTCACGAATGGCACGGGCGATTTGCAGCGCGGCGAGTACCAGGCCGCCGGGGGTGTGGAGCACAAGGTCGATCGGGACGTCGTCGTCCGTCATCTGGATGGCGCGCAGCACATCCTCGGAGTCGTTGATGTCGATGTAGCGCGCGATCGGGAATCCGAGCAGCCGCATCGTCTCCTGGCGATGTACCAACAGGATGACCCTTGAATTGCGGTTGCGTTCCAATTGCGCAATCTTGCGGGTGCGCATCGCGTCAAGCAGATGCTGGCGCAGCACTGGCTGCAGGGTTGAGAACATGATGAATAGCCAGAAAATATCCGTGAGTGACATTTTGATGCCCCTTTCCTGGGTGGTCCGGTCCTAAGTGTACGTTTCATCAGAATCCGAACCGGTTGAAACCGAGGACACCCGTGTCGGCGTAGTAGGTCCGCCCGCGCTGCTGCGGTGGCGTCAACAGCGACCCGAACGCGACGCCACCAACAAAGCCGCCGATATGGGCCCACCACGCGACCCCGGCGCCGGACGTTGTGGTGAACAACTCGGTCACTCCCTGCAGGACTTGGACCGCGAACCACAATCCGATGAAGATCATCGCCGAAAGTTCGAAAAAGAACGGCACGAAAATCACCGGGACGAGGACGATGATCCGTGCCCACGGAAACAGCCGAATGAAGCATCCCATCACGCCGGCGATCGCCCCGGAGGCACCGAGTGCCGGCACCGTGGAGGTTGGATTGAACACCGCATGGGTCACGCCCGCAAGAACCCCGCAGGCGAGGTAAAAGGCAAGGTATCGACCAGACCCCAGCCGATCCTCCACGGTTCTGCCGAACAAATAAAGCGACCACATGTTGAAGATCAGGTGCATCCATCCGCTGTGAAGAAAACTCATGGTGATGAACGGCAGATATTGGAACACGGTGAGATCGGTCTCACCGAAAGGAAGCGGCGCGAAATAGCGCGCCGGGATCAGGCCGAAGGTGTAAACGAACTGTTCGAGCTCGCGCGGGCTGAGGTTATTTTGGAATAGGAACACCGCGCAATTGATCGCGATCAACGCATAGGTCATCACCGCAAGATGGCGCGACGGAATGGTGTTCATGAGCGGGATCATGACTTTCCCTTGTCCGGTTGGGACAGCGATTGCGCTTCCAGCGCCACCAGCACATTTCGCAGCGTTCGCCGCACGCCGTGCAGCTGATCGACGAGATCGAGAATGATCGGAATGCCGTCGTCGTTCACGCCCATGCGCTGGAGGTCGCAAATCAAGTGTGCGCGCGCGATATCGACCTCAGAAAAGCCGTCGTCATCGCCGAATCGCTGCGGCTCGAGCCAACCGGAAGCGACCCATCTCTGCACCACCGCGGCGTCAAGATGCGCATGGCGAAGAAATTCATGAAATCGGCGGGCTTCCACCGTCACGCCTCCATGGTCTCGTGCGCGCCGCCGACCTTGGCAGGCCGCCATTGTGCTACGAACTTCTCAAGCTCCACATCGGGTTTCTCGGGCAGCATCACCTTGAGGGTCAGGAACTCGTCGCCCTTGCTGCCGTCGGGCCGCGGTGCGCCCTTTCCCTTAAGGCGAAGCACGGTGCCGGTATTCGACCACTTCGGCACCGTCACGGCGACGCTGCCGGACGGCGTCGGCGCCTTGACCTTGCCGCCGAGGACCGCCTCACGCAGCGAGATCGGCAGCTCCGCATGGATATCGTCGCCCTTGAGCGTGAACACCCGATGCGGCAGAACCTCGATTTCGATCAGGGCGTCGCCCGCAGGTCCGCCATTGACGCCCGGCCGCCCCTTGCCGCGCAGACGCAGGATCTGGCCGTCGCGCGTCCCTGGCGGGATGGTGACGTCGAGCGTCGATCCGTCGGGCAGTGCGATCTGCCGCTTGCCGCCGTTGATGGCGTCGAGGAAGTCGAGGGGCAGGCTGTAGCGGACGTCCGACCCGCGCATGCGGATATTGGCACGACCCTCGCGATTGAAGAATTGCGAAAAAATGTCCTCGGCGCCGGCAAAGTCCGCAAAGCCGGCGTCGTTCGCATAGGCGTGGGAGTCGTCGGCGAAATCGCGATAGAAGCGTTGCCGCGGCCGCTCCGTGCCCTGCTCGTCGATCTCGCCGCGGTCGAATCGCGCCCGCTTGTCGGCATCGCCAAGAAGATCATAGGCGGCCGAGACCTCCTTGAATTTCTCCTCCGCCTGCTTGTTCCCGGGATTGAGGTCCGGATGATGCTTCTTTGCAAGCTGGCGATAGGCTTTCTGAATCTCCTCCTGCGAGGCGTTCTTTTTGACGCCAAGGGTCTGATAAGGATCGGCGGGCACTGCGGCCTTCCGTCACGGCAATTGCGGTACGGCGCCCGCCGGCTCGGCCGATGGCCGTATGCCAGCAGGTGATTTCGCGACCGCGACGCGCGCTGGGCGCAGCAGACGATTGTGAATCGTGTAGCCGTCCTCGAGGGCGCTGGTCACAGTCCCGGCGGGACGCGAAGCATCCTCCACTTCCATGACCGCCTCGTGCCGTGTGGGATCGAAGCGCTCGCCCACCGCCGGGATCCGGCGCACGCCGAAGCGTTCCAATGCCTTCGTGAGTACACGCTCGGTGGCCCGGACGCCCTCGATCAGGGCTGTGTCGATGGCCGTGGCCGATGCATGATTTTCGATTGCAGCGATCGTGCGTTGCAAATTGTCGGCGACCACCAGCAACTCGCGCGCAAAGTCTGAAATCCCATATTGCCGCACGTCGTCGACCGCGCGTTCGGCGCGGCGCCGTGCATTTTCTGCTTCCGCCAGGGCGCGGAGCAGCTGGTCGCGTAGACCTGCGTTCTCCTCGACGAGTGAGGCCGCATCAACCTGCAGCTCCGTAGTCGAATCTGCTTCGTTCGTATCGCCGTTCGCTCCGCCCTGCGCCATGATGACCTCGTGTCTCCGCATGATGATCGGCGATCAAGCGGCCTCCGCCAGCTTATTGCCGTTAATGACGAGCTGGCCGTCACGGACAGAGACGTCCACGGTGTCGCCGTCCTTGATCGCGCCGGACAAGAGGAGGCGAGCAAGCGGGTTCTGCAGCTGTCGCTGGATCACGCGCTTGAGCGGCCGCGCGCCGTAGACCGGATCGTAACCCGTGTTGGCGAGCCAGGTTTTCGCCATCTCGTCGATCTTGAGGACGATCTTGCGCTCCCTAAGCAGTTGCTCCAGATGCCGGAGCTGGATATCCACGATCCGCCTCATCTCGTTGCGGCCGAGCCGGTTGAACAGAATGATCTCATCGAGCCGGTTGAGGAATTCGGGACGGAACGACCTGCGAACCACCTCCATCACCTGCTCGCGCGCGGCCTCGGCAGGTTGGCCCTCAAGGAGCGCCGCCAGATATTCGGAACCGAGATTCGAAGTCAGCACGATGATGGTGTTGCGGAAGTCGACCGTACGGCCCTGCCCGTCGGTCAACCGGCCGTCGTCGAGCACCTGCAGCAGGATGTTGAAGACGTCGCTATGCGCCTTCTCCACCTCGTCGAACAGGATAACCTGGTACGGCCGCCGGCGCACTGCCTCCGTAAGCGAGCCGCCCTCCTCGTAGCCGACATATCCGGGTGGCGCCCCGATCAGCCGCGCGACCGAATGCTTCTCCATGTATTCGGACATGTCGATGCGCACCATGGCGCGTTCATCGTCGAACAGGAATTCCGCCAGAGCCTTGCAAAGTTCGGTCTTGCCGACGCCGGTCGGTCCGAGGAACAGGAAGGAGCCGATCGGCCGGGACGCATCCTGCAAGCCGGCGCGCGCGCGCCGGACCGCATCCGCAACCGCGATGATGGCTTCATCCTGGCCGACCACCCGTTGGCGCAGCTTCTCTTCCATGTGCAGGAGCTTTTCGCGTTCGCCTTCCAGCATCCGATCGACCGGAATGCCGGTCCAGCGCGACACCACTTCGGCCACGTCCTGGGCCGTGACCTCCTGTTTGAGCATCTGGCCCTCGGCCGGTGTTTCGGCCAGCTTCTTTTCGAGCGACGGAATGATCGAGTACAGCAATTCGCCGGCGCGGGCGAGGTCGCCCCGCCGCTGCGCGATGTCGAGTTCGCTGCGCGCCTGCTCGAGCTGCTCCTTGATGCGCTGCACCGCCGTGAGCTTCTCCTTCTCGGCGCGCCAGCGTGCCGTGAGTTCGGCCAAGCGCTTCTCAAGGTCGGCGATCTCCTGCTCGACCTTGGCAAGACGCCCCTTGGAGGCGGCGTCGCTTTCCTTCTTGAGCGCCTCGCGCTCGATCTTCAATTGGATGATCCTGCGGTCGAGCTCGTCGATCGGTTCGGGCTTTGATTCGGCCTCGATGCGCAGTCGGCTCGCGGCTTCGTCGACGAGGTCGATCGCCTTGTCGGGCAGAAACCGGTCCGTGATATAGCGATGCGACAGGGTAGCGGCCGCCACGACGGCGCTGTCGGTGATGCGCACCCCGTGGTGTACTTCGTATTTTTCCTTGAGGCCGCGCAGGATCGATATCGTCTCCTCGACGGATGGCTCATCGACGAATACCGGCTGAAAGCGGCGCGCCAGCGCCGCGTCCTTCTCGATGTGCTTGCGGTATTCGTCGAGCGTCGTCGCGCCGACGCAATGCAGTTCACCGCGGGCGAGCGCGGGTTTGAGCATGTTCGACGCATCCATCGAGCCTTCGGCCTTGCCGGCGCCGACCAGCGTATGGATTTCATCGATGAACAGGATGACGTCACCCGCGGAAGCAAGCTCCTGCAGCACAGCTTTGAGCCGTTCCTCGAACTCGCCGCGATATTTGGCGCCGGCGAGCAGCGCACCGAGATCGAGGGCAAGCAGCCTGCGATTCTTCAGCGTCTCGGGCACATCGCCCTTGACAATACGTTGCGCGAGCCCTTCCGCGATCGCGGTCTTGCCGACCCCCGCTTCGCCGATCAGGATCGGGTTATTCTTGGTGCGGCGCGACAGCACCTGGATGGTGCGCCGTATTTCTTCGTCGCGTCCGATGACGGGATCGAGCTTGTTCGCCCGCGCCTCTTCGGTGAAATCGCGGGTGTATTTCTTGAGCGCCTCGTAGCTGTCTTCCGCCGACGCGCTCTCGGCCGTTCGTCCTTTGCGGATGTCGCTGATCGCCTTGTTGAGATTTTGCGCGGTGACGTGCGCCTGCTTGAAGATAGCATCAAGCGGTGATCCACCGTGGAGGACGAGCGCGAGCAGGAAGTATTCGACGGTCACGAATGAATCACCTGCCTTCTTTGACAACTTCTCGGCGTGATCGAACAGGCGGGCGGTTTCCGGCGCAAGATAGATTTGACCGGCGCCGCCGCCCTCGATTTTGGGCAGCTTTTCGAGCTCGCGATCGACCGCCTGGGCGACCTGCGTCGCCGTAGCGCCGGCGGCGTCGATCAGGTTGGCGGCGAGGCGATCCTCATCCTCGAGCAGCGCCTTCATCAAGTGAAGCGGTGTGAGTTGCTGATGTCCGCTTTTCAGCGCCAAGCTTTGCGCCGCCTGGATCAGACTCTTCAACCGATCGGTATATTTTTCGATCTGCATGGCCGTCCCCCCCGATGGCGTTGGACTGGATTTGGCTTCGGGATTCCCAAGAACCTCAGCGCGACGGATTCGTCAGCCGGTCTTGCGATCGCGATTGTCGACCTCTTCGAACTCGGCATCGACCACATTCGGGTCGCCGCGCGGCGCGCCGCCTGGACCGTGCTGCGTTGACGCGCCGTGCACGGCTTCGGCGAGGCGTGCGGCAGCCTGCGCCAACCGGGACGTTGCGTCGCGGATGCGCTGGGTGTCTTCACCCTTCATGACATCCTTGAGCGCGTTGACGGCTTGTTCGACCTCGCTCTTCACATTGGCAGGCACGCTCGCAGCTTCCTTGAGCGTCTTCTCGACCGAATAGATCGTCGCATCCGCCTGGTTGCGGGCCTCGACGAGTTCCTTGCGTCGCTTGTCTTCTTCGGCGTGCGCTTCGGCCTCCCGGACCATGCGCTGGATGTCGGCCTCGGTGAGCCCGCCGGAGGCCTGGATGCGGATGGTCTGTTCCTTGCCGCTCGCCTTGTCCTTCGCGGACACATTCACGATGCCGTTTGCGTCGATGTCGAAGGTAACCTCGATCTGCGGTGTTCCCCGCGGTGCCGGCGGGATCCCGACGAGGTCGAACTGGCCGAGCAGCTTGTTGTCGGCAGCCATCTCGCGTTCACCCTGGAACACCCGGATGGTGACGGCGGTCTGGTTGTCCTCGGCGGTCGAGAAGGTTTGGCTGCGCTTGGTCGGAATAGTGGTGTTGCGTTCGATCAGCTTGGTCATGACGCCGCCGAGCGTCTCAATACCGAGCGACAGCGGGGTGACGTCGAGCAGCAGCACGTCCTTGACGTCGCCCTGCAGCACCCCGGCCTGGATGGCGGCGCCGACCGCGACCACTTCGTCGGGGTTCACGCCACGATGCGGCTCGCGCCCGAACAGGTTCTTGACTGTCTCCTGGACTTTCGGCATGCGGGTCTGGCCACCAACCAGGACCACTTCTTTGATATCGGACGCCTGCAGGCCGGCATCGCGAAGCGCCGCGCGGCAGGGCTCGATGGTGCGCTGAATGAGATCATCTACCAGCGCTTCCAGCTTGGCGCGCGTGAGCTTGATGTTGAGATGCTTGGGCCCGTTCTGGTCGGCCGTGATGAACGGCAGGTTCACGTCAGTCTGCGTTGCGGTGGACAGCTCGATTTTGGCTTTCTCGGCCGCATCCTTGAGCCGCTGCAGGGCAAGGCGATCATTGCGCAGGTCGATGCCGGTCTCCTTGCGGAACTCGTCGGCGAGATAATCCATGATGCGTTTGTCAAAATCCTCGCCGCCCAGGAAGGTGTCGCCGTTGGTCGATTTGACTTCGAACACGCCGTCGCCCACCTCGAGGATAGAGATGTCGAAGGTACCGCCGCCGAGATCGTATACCGCGATCTTGCCGGTGCCCTTCTTCTCCAGGCCGTAGGCCAGCGCCGCAGCGGTGGGCTCGTTGATGATACGCAAGACATTGAGGCCGGCGATGCGGCCGGCGTCCTTGGTGGCCTGGCGCTGGGCATCATTGAAATAGGCCGGGACCGTGATGACGGCGTCCGTGACCTTGCCGCCCAGATAGGCTTCGGCGGTCTCCTTCATCTTGGTGAGGATGAAGGCGCTGATCTGGCTCGGGCTGTACTTTTTTCCCTTCACCTCGACCCAGGCATCGCCATTGTCGCCAGGCACGATCTTATAGGGGACCATGCTCTTGTCCTTCTGGGTGATCGGGTCGTCATAGCGGCGACCGATCAGGCGCTTGATGGCGAAGATGGTATTTTCCGGATTGGTGATGCTCTGCCGCTTGGCGGTCTGCCCCACGAGAACTTCACCGGAATCCGTAAAGGCCACCACGGACGGGGTCGTGCGTCCGCCCTCTGAATTCTCGATCACCTTCGGCTTGTTGCCTTCCATCACGGCGACACAGGAATTGGTGGTCCCGAGATCGATACCGATTGCCTTTGCCATGACGGAGTTCCTTTCAAGCATGCCCTAAAGCGGGTGACGAACAGAGTGGGACGTGCTCCCGGGGGGGGGCGGGGCGAGTTGAGAGCACGTCCCGAGGAGCGCGCCCAAGACCGCTTGAACTCAAGCGGCTTTGGCGGTCTCCTTAGTGGGCTCTTTGATTTCGATCTTCTGTGGCTGCGACTTCGCCGGTTTCGGGATCGTCAACTTCAGCACACCGTTGGACATCGTTGCCTTGATGCTCGACGGGTCGACGCCGGCGGGCAATTGAAGTACCCGGTAGAACACGCCGTAGCTGCGCTCGGCGAGATGGACGTTTTTTTTGTCGTCCTTCTGTTCGCCTTCGATCTTCTTCTCGCCGCGGATCGTCAACAAGTCGTCCTCGATGGAGATTTCCACGTCCTTGCGCTCGAGGCCCGGCAGCTCGACCGTAATCTCGATCTCTGTTTCCTTCTCGGTGACGTCGATGCTCGGCACCAGGTTGAGACCCTGAGTCCCATACATTCCGAGGCTGCGGGTGAAGTCGGCGAACAAACGGTCGATCTCGCGCTGCAGCGAACCGAACATGTTGGTTTCGGGGCGCGAAAGCGCGTTGCGATCTCGATAGGGAATCAGCGACATAAATGCCATGACATGTCTCCATTGCGTTGTTGTAGCGGTCTGCGGAAGCGCGTTTCGCGCGCTCCCGACGATGACGGGGATGCGCGGACCCTATGGGCTCACCACGATGCGGTCTTCCACCTTGGTCACTCCGGGGGCTGCCCAAGCGGCGCGTTCGGCTTCCTCGCGTTCGATCCACGACCGCACCGAGCCCTTGAGAATCACCTCGCTGCCATTGGCTTCCACGGTGATGCGGTCGGCATCTACCTGGGCATTCCGCTTGAAAGCTTCCTGGATTTTCTTCTTGATCTCGGTCGGCTCGGCTCGGGGCTTGAGCACGATCGAGTTGGTGACGCCCTTGACACCCTTGATGCGGCGCACCGCAGTCTCGGCGGTGCTGCGCTGATATTGCCATTCGGCCGTGCCTTCGAGCGTAACCCAGCCGTTCTTCACCACGATCTTGATATGTTCCGAAGAGATCGGCAGCTGACTTTTGATCGCTGCAACGGCATCGCGAGCAATATCCGGATCGGGCCGCTGGTCGATGGCCGGCAGGCGAACCTCGAGGTCGTTTGCGACAGCGGCGACACCGGCAACGCGCTTCGCGGCGGCTTCTGCTTCATATTTGTCGGTAAAACTCTTGACGAAACCTGCCAGCGTGACGACGCCGTCCTTTACCGAAACGGCGATGTCGCTCGCATCGAGATCGGGACCCCACTTGAGTTCTTCCTTCACGTCGCGTTCGATATCTCCGTCTGTTCTCATAACGACCTCCGACGAGTTACTCACTGGATGAAGGGCCTTTGCGATCGATCGTCCGCCTCAACGGGCTGGACGTATCTTGAATTCTCGGTCGGCGGCGTCGCCGCGGCCATGATGATCGTCAAGAATTCGGATTTCTTTCGCCTAGAGCGTATCCCAGTGTTGTCGAATCGGAGGGGATTCCCAACGGCTGAGTAATGAGCGATTCTCCCGACAGCGGTTTGATTCGCGGGGGGAAATTCGATGCCGAGGCCATATTCGAAGGACTTGCAGGAGCGAGCAATTGACGAGGTTAGATCGGGCGCTTCGCGCCGTGAGGTGGCGGAGCACTTTGATGTCAGTCCGAGTTCCGTCATCAATTGGATGCGACACTGGCACGGGACTGGAAGCACTGCGGCGATGCCAAGCGGCGGCAGCGTGTCGCGGTTGGAAAAATATGCGAAATGGTTTTTGAAGCTGATTGCAGCACAGCCGGATTTGACATTGGATGAGGTGGTTGTGGCCAAGAATGCAGCGGGTATCCCCGGTAGTCGCAGCGCCGTGGGTCGTTTCTTTCTTCGCCACAATATCAGCTTCAAAAAAAGGCTGTACGCTGCCGAACAGCATCGAGCGGATGTGGCCCGTGCACGCCGGCGCTGGATTCGAGAGCAAGGTTTGCTTGATCCTGCGCGGCTTGTCTTTATCGACGAGACCGCCACCAGCACCAATATGGTGCGGCTGCGAGGTCGCTGCGCGCGCGGCATGCGACTGGTCGGATATGCACCGCACGGGCATTGGAAAACAATCACCTTCGTGGCCGGCCTGCGCCATGACCGGATGGTGGCACCGTTCGTTCTCGACGGGCCAATGAATGGGCCAATCTTTGTCGAATACGTCAAACAGTGTCTGGTTCCCACGCTCAGGCGCCGCGATATCGTCATTATGGACAACCTTCCATCCCACAAGGTGCCCGGCGTGCGCGAAGCGATTGAATCCGTTGGCGCAACGCTGAGTTATCTGCCTCCATACTCCCCCGATCTCAACCCGATCGAGCCGTCATTCAGCAAAGTCAAAGCGCACTTGCGCAAGGCCGCGGAGCGGACAATTGACGGGCTCTGTCGTCGGATCGGCGAAATTGCTTGCTCCTTCAGCGCGCAGGAATGCGCAAACTTTTTCGCTCACGCAGGCTACATGTAAACCTGAGTGGGATATGCTCTAGGTGCGCGATGAACTCACAAATCCCCGAGTCTTTCGCTGCCAAGCCAGGGATCCGGACGGAGCCTGCTCAACGGAAGATCTTCGACGGTCTTATCAATCTCGATCTCATGGACGCGGATCGCACGGGCACCGTGTTCGCTTAGGATCTTTTGCGCCATTTCCTCGCGCTCAGGCGTGCGCACGCGAACCCACAACACGATGCCGCGCTCGGTCATGAACGAATCGAGGCCGGTGACCTTCTCACGATTGAGAATGCGAAGGGTCGTAATGGCGGCGACGCCTCCGACAACGATCGCTGCGATCAACGCCGCAGCGGCCGCTTTTACGGGGGTCGCGTCCAACAGAACTGCCACGAGCGCCGTTCCGACCCCGACTGCGCCAGCAGCCACGCTTGCAACAAGTGCCGTGGTCGCTGCCGTGTCTGCAGGCAGTACGACCGGTTGCCGGGGAGTTTGCGGCATATCCGCAAGCTCTTCGGACGCAATGTAAACGGCGCCGACCTTGTCTCGCACCTCATCAATTGGAGCCATCCGGTCGATGTCGGCGCGATCGAAGCCGGCTTGCAGCAGCGCTTCTACCGACGCGTCCAGCGATTCGTAGGAATGGAATACGCCGGCGACCTCGCGCACCCTGGTCCGATCAAGTATCGCATCGGATGACGTGTTCATGGATTTTGGCTCCCTATCGCCGGCAGCAGATCAGCCTGCTGCGAATTGCGGTCCCGTCGTGCGATTGGCGTCCATGGCAGACTCCTCGATGGTTGGCGGGTGTGGCGCCGGGCCATGCTCACCGGCATCGAGGCTCCAGCGCGGACGCACAAATGATCGGGCAACGGTGCCGGCGCCGCACTGACGACCATCAATTTTCACGGATTTCTCGCGGAGCGTCGGCTGCCGCACACCGTGTCGCGCCTTATCGTATCGACCGCGCCGCCTGTCGGTCGAGCGAGGACGGCGGCTCATTGCGAGCTGTCTGATCGTCATGACGATCGATGCCCTGGAGAGCGGCCACGATGGCGTCATCGACGCGCTCCAGCCAGACGAACTTGACCTGTTGGCGGGCGGTTTCCGGCACGTCTTCGAGATCCTTGCGGTTGCGTGCCGGCAACAGCACGGTGTTGATGCCGGCGCGCGTTGCCGCGAGAACCTTCTCCTTCACGCCGCCGATCGGTAGTACCAACCCGCGCAGCGAGATCTCCCCAGTCATGGCGGTGTCGCTGCGGACGGTACGGCCGGTCATCAGCGAAGCAAGAGCCACGAACATGGCGATCCCGGCGCTTGGTCCGTCCTTCGGGATGGCGCCGGCCGGAACATGGATATGCACGTCGGACTTCTCGAACAGGCTCGGATCGACGCCCAGATCGGTCGCCCGCGCCTTCATCAACGTAAGGGCCGCTTGGGCACTTTCCTTCATGACCTCGCCGAGTTGGCCCGTGAGTATCAGTTTGTTGCGACCCGGCACCCGCGTCGCCTCGACGAACAGCACGTCGCCGCCAACCGGCGTCCACGCCAGCCCGGTTGCGACCCCGGGCACGCTGGTGCGCATTGCGACCTCGCTCTCGAAACGCCGGGGCCCCAAAATGGCGGCAAGATTAGCGCCGGCGAATTGTATCCGCCCGGCGTTTCCCTCGGCGATGCGCATGGCGGCGTGGCGGCATACCGCGCCGATCAATCGCTCCAGATTGCGCACGCCGGCTTCGCGGGTGTAGTCGCTGATGATCGTCCGGATGGCGTCGGCCGCGATGTCGCATTGTTCGGCCCTGAGGCCGTTTGCGGCAAGCTGGCGCGGGATCAGATAGCGCTTCGCGATTTCAAGCTTCTCGTCCTCGGTGTAACCGGGCAACTCGATCACCTCCATGCGGTCGCGCACCGGACCCGGCACGGTGTCGAGGATGTTGGCGGTGGCGATGAACATCACCTTGGAAAGATCGAACGCAAGGCCGAGATAATTGTCCCGGAAAGTCGAATTTTGTTCCGGGTCGAGCACTTCGAGCAGTGCCGAGGCGGGATCTCCGTGCAAACCGGCGCCGAGCTTGTCAACCTCGTCGAGCATCAACACCGGATTGCGGGTTCCGATCTTGCGGATCGACTGGATGATGTTACCCGGCATGGCACCCACGTAGGTGCGGCGATGGCCCCTGATCTCGGCCTCGTCGTGAACGCCACCGAGGCTCAGCCGCGTAAACTTGCGGCCGATGGCGCGCGCGATGCTTTGCCCAAGTGACGTCTTGCCGACGCCGGGCGGTCCGACGAAACACAGGATCGGGCTCCTTCCGTCCGGATTGAGCTTGCGCACCGCAAGGTATTCGAGAATGCGCGTCTTGACCTTAGGAAGGCCGTAGTGGTCCTCATCCAGGATGCGCCGCGCTTCGGCAATATCGATGTTGTCGGGGCTGAGTTTCGACCACGGCAGCTCGATCAGCCAATCCAGATAGGTGCGGATCATGCCGTATTCGGCTGCAGCCTCCGGCATGCGCTCGAGGCGCTTGAGTTCCCGGCGAGCTTGCTCCTCCGCCTCCTTCGACATGCCGGCTTTGGCGATCGCATCGGTCAACTGGGCGATCTCGGCGGTCTTGTCATCGCCCTCGCCGAGCTCCTTCCGAATCTGGCGAAGCTGTTCGCGCAGGATATGCTCGCGTTGCTGCGAGGAGAGCGATTGCTGGGTCTGCTCGCCGATTTCCTTGGAAAGCCGGAATACCTCGATGCGTTCGGCGAGCAGCAGCAGGAGCTTATCGAGGCGTTCCTTGACATCGAAGGTCTCAAGCAGGGTCTGCTTGTCACTCGGCTTGGCGTCGATGATGCCGGCGATGAAATCGGCAAGCGCCGATGGGGAGTCGAGGCTGTCGATGGCGCCGCCGATCTCGGGCGAGACGTTCGGCAACAACGCGATTGCTTCATGGGCGCGGCGCTTCACAAGGGCCGTGCGTGCCTCGATGTCGGGCGTACGAACCTCGGATATTCCGATCTCCTCTACGTTGGCAGCCAAATAGGGGAAGCCGGAAATGAAATCGAGAGTGCGAAAGCGCCTGACGCCGCGGCAGATTGCATGGTGGGTGCCGTCGGGGGCGGTGACGTAGCGCAGAATCTCCGCGATGGTTCCCACTCGGTACAGATGATCTGGGATCGGGTCGTCGACGGCCGGATCGATCTGCAGAACGACGCCAATCGATCGCTCTCCGCGTACCGCCTCCTGGACGGCAGCCACAGACGACGCGCGGCCGATCGTGAGCGGCAGCATCATGCCGGGAAACAATACGGCGGAGCGGACCGGCAGGATGATGAGGGCGTCTTTCGGTGGCGAGGGCTGGTCGTTATTCTCGATGCTGGCGCGTTGCGGGGAATCCGACATGGGTCACCGTGCATCAGGACAGCCGGTTCAGGTTGACGAAGAGACATCCGTTCAACAGCTCTGATCGATCGAGCTGGAAGCGTCCGGCGGGCAGCCGAATGTGGCGCTCGAACCTGCCGTAGGGAATTTCCAGACGATGGATCGCATCCCCTCTGGCGGCCGGCAGACGCCTCACGCCGGCAACGTACAGAACGCCGGCCTTGAGCGAAATGGCGAGATCTTGCGGCTCGACACCGGGGAGCGCAGCGACGATCGACAGACCCGACCTGTTCTCGAACAAGTCGACAGGGGGCTCCCAATTGGCCGTCGGCACAGTCGCGAGACTTGAGGCGAGGTGCGGTTGGAAGAATTGACGGCGCAGCCGCTCGGCCTGCTCGATCGTCGCGCAGGCTTCCGTCCATAAGAAGATTCTTGGATCCCCTGCGGCCATTGCCATGCCTCCCATTCGACTGCGAACCGGGTCGGCCTAGACCGATGCCATGGCATGAAGATGCATATCGATAGCGACGGCGAGATCGTCGAAAAGGTAGCTGCCGTCGTGCCGCCGTCCATTGATAAAGAAGGTCGGGGTGCCGTTGACGCCGCTGCGCACGCCGCTGAGGAAGTCGCCTCGCACCTTGGGAGCGTAGGTCCCGGCCGCCAGTGCTTGGCTTAATTCGAGTTGCGAAATGCCGAGCGCGCTGGCGAGGGCGAATATGACCGCCGGCTCGAGCTGCTCCTGATTTTCATAGAGGCCGTCATGCATTTCCCAGAACCGGCGGTGTGCGCCGGCAACTTCGGCGCTTTCCGCCGCCGGCTCGGCGAGCGGATGCACCTGGGTCAAGGGAAAATGGCGAAACGCGAAGCGCAGCCGCTTTCCGAAGTGCCGCTCCACGAGCTTCACCTGAGGATACGCGGCACCGCAATGCGGGCACTGATAGTCGCCATATTCGACCAGCGTAATCGCGGCATCAGCCGGGCCTCGGACATGGTCATGCGGCGTGATGGGCGGACGCAGCGTGCTCATGGGATGTCCCTTCCGGTTGCATGCGTTCCAGCGCATCAAGGATGCCGTCGGCACCCGGGTTGACGGCGATCGGCGACAGATAGCTCCAGAAGATCACGCCGTTGCGGTCGATGACGAACAGGGCGCGCTCACATACGCCTTCGCGCTGGCGGTAGGCCCCATAGCTTTTCGCGACGGCGCCTTTGGGTTCGAAATCCGCCAGCAACGGGAAATGCAAATGACGATCCTTGGCAAAGGCCTCGTGACACCAGGCGCCGTCAACCGAAATACCCAGCAGCTCCGCGCCGTGCTTGCGGAACTCGGACAGGATCTCGTTGTAGAGGGCCATCTGATCGCCGCACACCGGGCTCCAGTCCGCGGGATAGAACGCCAGGATCACCGGCTTGCCCTTGAGATCGCTCAGTGAGAGCAGCTGGTCGGGCGTAACGTGCAGCGTGAAATCGAGCGCTGCCGTTCCAGCCGCCAAAATCTGACCCATTTTTTGCCTCCGTGTTGCCGAGCGACCGGCAAACTCGTGCAGTGCCCGTCGCTCGATTTCGCCGAATGTCGTTGTCGCCAATGTCATTTCGCCGAAACGGTATGCCGCGCAACTTACATGACCGCTTGTTCGTCAACGCTGACGGCCATCAACTTTTCAAGGGTGAAGGCGCCTGATTACGTAAACATACGATACGGAGTTTTGCTGAATTCTCTTTGCGCGGTGCGTGCGCGAAGTTAACCGCAACGGGGTGCGCACACGCTGCAGGACGGGCCAACTCGGATGCGCCCCGAGGAGGAAGCCAATATGGCAACGAGTTCGGTGTCCCAGCAGTCCAATTCCACCGCCTATTATCGCCACATGCTGTCGAACCGACCGCATCCGTTGCAGAAGATCGATCATCTTGTGGTGATAACGCCGTTCCAGCGGGGCCAGGAAGTCTGCAGTCAGGGCCAGCCAGCGGACCACTGGTACTTCGTCGTTTCCGGTGCGGCGCGCCAGTGCGTAATCAGGTCCGACGGCCGGCGCCAAATCGTCGACCTGCTGCTTTGCGGCGACTTCTTCGGTTTCACTGCTGGCGAAGAATATGATTTCAGCGTCGAAGCGATCGCAAAAGAGACAGTACTCGCCGCGTATCCGCGCCGTCGCGTCGAGACGGCCGCGGATTCGGATCCGGACCTCGCAAGGCAAATCCGTCGGATCACATTTGACGCAATCTTTCGCCTGCAGTCCCAGCTTCTCATTCTTGGCCGGATCACCGCGCCCGAGAAAGTCGGTTCATTCATCTTGGAGATGGCGATGCGCCTGTCACGCGCGCGCCCTGACAGCGTGATGCTGCCAATCACCCGCTACGATATTGCCGAATATCTTGCGGTGTCGGCTGAGACTGTGAGCCGCTCGCTCACCGAACTCAAGCAACGCGGCTTGATCAAGATGTCGGGCACGCGCATGGTGAATATCATCGACCGGGACGCTCTTGAGGAGTGCGAGCGGGAACCGATGAGCACCTCGACCGCACTCAATTGCCGGCGGCAGGATCGGGACGTTCTTCGGGCGCCAGCCGCGTCGCCAGCACCGCAATACGGATAGCCTCCGCGAATTGCCGCACGCCCAACCGCTTCATCATCCGTGCCCGATGCACTTCGACGGTGCGAACGCTAATGCCGAGATCGAATGCAATGAGCTTATTCGGACGACCCGACGCAAGCGCATACAGAACCTCCCGCTCGCGTGGACTCAGCGACGCGATCAGCCGAGTTGCTTCGACAACATCATGATCTCCATTGGGGGTCCCTTCCCGCCCAAGCGCCGTTTCAATTGCACCAAGCAGGTCGCCGTCGGAATAGGGCTTCTCCAGGAAGTCGGCGGCGCCCGCCTTCATGGCCTTCACCGCCGTGGCCACGTCGCCGTGGCCGGTCATGATCACCACCGGCAGGGCGATGTCGAGATCGCGCAGCCGTTCCTGCAGCTCAAGGCCGTCCATTTCCGGCATCCGTACATCCAGCAGGATGCAGCCGGGCGCCAGGCCCGGCGCGGCCTCGAGAAACGCGGTCGCGCTATCGAAGGACATCACTGCGAATCCCTCCGCTTTGAGAAGCTGCTCGAGGGATCGGCGAACCCCAGCATCATCATCGACCACGTAGATGGTGCGATCACTCGGCACTGCTCTCTCCGTCTGCCGGTGCGGCCGATAGGGTGAAGCAGAAGATCGTTCCCCCGCCTGGATTCTCGCCACAGCGAAGCCGTCCGCCATGGGCCTCCACTATTGAGCGGCAGATCGACAGACCCAGTCCCACCCCGTCCCGCTTGGTCGAATGGAACGGTTCAAACAGGTGCTGGAGGATCTCCCTTGCAACGCCCGGGCCGCTGTCCGAGACGCTAATTTCCACGGTCTTGGCATCAAGAAGTCGCGTCAGCACCACGAGTTCACGGCGTGCCGAATCGGCCATCGCTTCCACTGCGTTGCGGATGAGATTGACGAGCACTTGCTGGATCTGTGTTCGGTCGGCGAACACATGTGTGGCATTGCGGTCGAAGGCGAAAAGCGGCGCGACACCCTGCGAGCCAACGCCGGTCATCGCCAGCGCGCTGGCCTCCTCGACAAGTTTGGTAACGTCCTCGATGCGCATCTCCACGTCGCCATACGTGACGAAAGTGCGCATTCGCTGAACAATTTGGCCGGCGCGCAAAGCGTGCTCAGCCGCTTCGCCCATCACGGCAGCGATCGCGTCTGAGGCGTTCTTTCCTTTCATCGCAAGACGACGCCGCGCCGCGTTGACGGAATTGGTGACAGCGGTCAGCGGCTGGTTAAGCTCATGAGCGAGCGCCCCCGCCATTTGACCGACTGCGCTGAGACGGGCCGCATGAAACAGCTCCAATTGTAATTCTTGTTGCCGGGCAACCGCGCGTTCGCGCTCGGCAATCTCCATCATGAGCAAATCGTTGGTCGAACGTAGTTCGAAGGTCCTTTCGGCAACCCGCTCCTCCAGCGTTTCGTTCATCCGGCGCAATTCATCCTCAACCTGCTTGAGCGACCGCAAATCGCGAGTGACGGTGGCAACGTTCATCGGCTTGCCGCTGCGTGGGTCATCGATCCGGAACCAGTCGACCAGCGTCGGAAGCGATTCGCCGGTTTGAAAATGACGAAACGCCAGCTCGCCACTCCAACGTCCTTCTTTCATTACGATCCCCCAGAGGCTGTCGCGCGCACGCGCGCGGTCCTCCGGGGCGACAAAATCGATCACGTGGAATTTCGATGCTTCCTCAATCCCCCGCAGGCCGACGAAGTTCATTCCGGCCGCATTGATGTATTGCGGGCGGCCCTCAATAGTGGCCACACCGATGAAATCCGACGAGCGCTCGACCAGGGTGACGAGGCGCCGCTCGTCGGCTTCCGATTGCCATCGCTGTATTGCGATCGTCGCTTCGCTCGCGCCGATCCCCAACAGCAGACGATGCTCCGGAGTCGGAAAGGAAGGCGCGCTCGATCCAGCCACCAGCACGGCGTGACCACCAAATCCGATAGGCGCAAAGGCGAGTTGTACGGTCCCGGCGCCGGAGGGAGCCGGAATCTCGACCGGCTGATCGTAGGACTGCCGCTGCCGCACGTCATGCAACGACGCGCGAATATCGGCGGCCGAAAACGCTCTTGCCCGTGCCCCGGTCCGGGTCACCTCGATCTCGGGTTCGTCATGCTTTCCCGGCAGTACGACATAGACGAAATCCGCGTCAAGCATCGAGACCAGCGCCGCCGCGATGCTGTCTGCGATCTGCTCGGGACCGTAGAACCTCCACAGTGCCGGCAGCGTCGACAGCGCAACGAGGTCACGAACGCAACGTCGCAATTGCTGCAGATCGGAAACCGCCTCTACCCAGGGCATGCCAGCGCTTCCCGTCGATCTTTTACCTCACTGTCAGCGCGAGCTATTTCTGCGGTTTTCCAACTCGCGAAGAAATACGGTCGGTGGCACGTAGAACGGATTCTCCTGCAGGATTCCGCCGACGATGACCTGCGGATGGGTGCGCAGCACGTCGACCATTAGTGCTGCGCTGAATTTCGACAGGTCGTAAGAGCAGACCGCAGCCATATCATATTTTGGCACGATGTCATTCACGCGCGACTCGTATTCCAGGGTATCGTCCGCGCCGAGACAATCCACGAGCGCCCATTCCATATTTCGCCCATAATCGTGTTGCGCCGGTTCCCCGGCGCTCCCCCGATCTCCCGAGATCCTGGAACATGACGATCATCGCATCTTGGTCAAAGCGCCCAGGCTGCAAATATGTGTCTTCCCAGGTGCGAACGTCAAGCTGACCGCTTTGCTCGGCATCTTCGATGTCGAAGCCCTGCTCGCTCAGGCGGCGAATCCGCTCTGCACGATGATCCTTGTCAAGGATGTGGATGGCAGTGTCGCCTGCCAAGAGGCCCTCCAGCATGAAGGGCATGAGAACATTGTACTCGTCTTCACGGCTGTGGAAGAAGGCGCACACGTGGCAGCGGCAGTTGATCGTTGCGCGTCCCAGCGTGATTGTCCGAGGGGCTCTCGACATTGCACGCTCCTAGCACGGAAAAGCCAACGAAACGGCGCGTGCTGCCGGCATCGTGAATGGAACAGGCGCGTGCGCATTCAAATAAGCAGCAAATACCGTTTCGCGTGCTACGCGAAAAGCCAGTGTATTAGACACGCGCGGTGTTTGCTTTGCAATGCAAAAAATATGAGCGAGTTATGTCGGATTTCGTGCAGTTGGGATGTTGCGTAGGTAGCATCCAGGGCGGGGCTGCCATAGTTGAGATCACTCGATCGCCACGTCGGCCTTTCGCCGCGGCGCGCCGATGCCGGTTATTGCCGTCCAGCTCGGGGGATCGCTGGCCGGAAAACTTTCGTTCGACGCCTCATCGATCGGGTCCAGTGTTCGCTCCGGCGGCGCATCCGGCAGCACCCTCCGCTGGCGGACTGCCGCCGGCTTTTCCGGTCCCCTCGCGTTAGACCGTGACATCATCTGGCCGGCCGGGACGCAAATCCGCCAGAACGTTGATTGCCGCGCGACCGCAGGCGGAACGCCAGCAAGATGAGTGCGACGCCGATCACAAGCATATAAGCGCCAAGCCACCAAGTGAGAACCAGCGCGCCCAGCATGGGCGCCGCGATCGACAGGACGCCGTAGATGAGGGAGGCAATCCCACCGATCGCAAGCCACCACCGCTCGTGATTGTCATCGACCCGGAACGCAGCCGTCACGAACAAGACGCCAGACACGATCGACCATGCAGCGATAAGGAGCACGAACGCCAGGACCGTGATGGCAGGCCACAGAAACGCGATGACCCCTGCGGCGATGCTTGCGACGCCCTGCAAGGTAAGCAGACCCCATTGCTGGCCCTGTCGCGCAGCTCGGATCGCGGCGACGACGGAGAATGCGCCGTCGACCAATGCGTAGGCCGAGAACAGCAGAACCAGCGCCAGGATGGTGCTGCCCGGAAATGCCAGCGCGACGACGCCGAAAATCGCGCCCAGCAGGCCGCGCAATGCCAGCAACCACCAATTCGCAATGAGAACGCGGCTCATCGCACAAGGAGGAAACGGTGACGCCGATGACCCGGCGGCGGCTGAATCATTGGCGGCGGTAGAGGTCATGACGCTCTCCTGTTGATGCTCATGATGCGGCCGCACTGCAACGCGTGATGTCGCTATCAAGGTCGCTCCAGACGAGATTGCAACCGGGACCATTTGTTATAGTGATTGGACGTAGCGGGCATTGCGTTGACGGGCGTCAGTTTTCCAGATTTTGTTCGCGCGTCGCGCCGAACTGCATCCTACACCATACCGGAGCCGGCGCTGCGAATTTCGCGCTTCCTGGAGCTCGAATTGGTGTCCGGTGTAACGCGGCCCCTGATTTCGATACTGACGATGCTCGGCGCAATCCTCTTGACGAGCGGGACCAGCGTGGGCACCTCGTTCTTCGGTTCGACGCTCGGTAGCGGAATGTCGGCATCCGCGCGGATATTTCCGCCCAACATGACCGCGAGGCTCACCACGGCCGCCCCAAGAACATGCTTCATGATCCAGTTCCTTCGTCGGGAGAGGAATTGATCCCCGAACTGCTTGATGAGCCGCGGCGGACGTCACGTGCGTCCTCGATCTGGTCGTCGGTGGCCGCCATGCCTGCTGTAAAAAGTCGCGGGCATCAATGCCATGACGGTCATCAATTTCGGCCACATTGCGTGACCGCGTTTGTTGCGGCCCGCCGCCACTCGTCGGCCTGGTCAATTGGGCAAAATTACGTAATCGCCAGCGACGAAAATGACCTCATGCTCAGGTTTCGCTGATCAGGCGTGGCCCACGACCTCGCGCGCGCAGACGGAGCCACATGAGTTCGTCTCCAGCGCCCATTTCGTTCGCGCGGTCGACGCTTTCCCGACACAGACCGTGGGGGTCGCGTCGGACCATCGCACCATACCGGCGACCTCAGGGCTCATCCGTCGACGGCACGGCTAGCTGTGCAAGTTCGCGCCCCTCCTCGTCGGTAACCGAAACGACGACGCCACGATAATGATCGCCGTTTAGCCCAAGCTCGGCAGCGATCGTCGTTGCATGGGCGACCGCATCATTTAACGTGTCAAAGTGCTGGCCGTCGTCATCCCTGAAGATATTGCCGTTGTCGAAGACGTGAAAAAAGTAGCGCCTCATTCTCCCAACCTCAGAAATTTTTCGCAGCGATGGGATTTACCAATTTAGTTTGATTTGGTTCCTGCATCAAATCGTCAGCGGTAACAGTATGGGTGTCGAGTCGATCCCATTTTTCCGGCATGCCGATCCGATGCTGCGCAGCCATTTTGGCCGTGCGGCTGCGAGGACGGCTTGGACGGTCGCCAGAAGGCCCATGCGCTCGTTCTGCGGCAACACTCGGACTCCGCCGGGCACCCGAATTCCCCGGCCAGCAGCTGCTACGGGCGCGCTGCCAACGTCGGGCAAAACCAGTCAATTAGGGACTTTTACTTAATGGGCACCAGGAGGCTATCTGTGACGGTTCCGGTAAGGTCTCTTGACGGGGTCCCGAAGTCTGGATCGCGCTCGCGGGGCGCTGACATCGAGGCGAGTGATGCCATGACATCGTATCTTTCGTGGTTGTTCTCTCAGCAAGAGTATATGCCGCACGGCAGGTGCTTTCTCTGGCAACCGGAGCTGATCGGACTTCACGTTGCCTCGGATTCGGCGATCGCGCTTGCCTATTATTCGATTCCGATCGCCCTGGCCTATTTCGTGGTGAAGCGCACCGATCTCGCATTCCCCGCCATTTTCGTGCTTACGGCTTTGTTCATTGTGGCTTGCGGCACGACGCATGTCATGGGCGTTTGGACCCTGTGGTTTCCGGACTATCGGATCGATGGCGGCATCAAGGCGGTCACGGCTCTGCTCTCCATCGGCACGGCGATCGCGATCTGGCAGGTGATGCCCCTTGCGCTGGCGCTTCCAAGCACGGCGCAGCTTGAACGGGCGAACCAGCGTCTTGCCGGCGAGATCGAACAGCGGCAACGCGCTGAAGCCGCGCTGACTGAGGCAAATGCGGAGCTCGAGCGGCGCGTCGCCGCCCGCACCGCGGAGCTTCAGGACGAAGTCCTTCGGCGGCGGAGTACCGAAGCAACACTCCGTGCGAGCGAGGAGCGTTGGCGCAGCATGTTCGAAGCATCGGCGGTCGGCATCGCCGTCATCGATCAGCAGCAACATTTCGTGGCCGCGAACGAGGCGTTTCAGAAAATGGTCGGCTACACCGGCGAGGAACTGCAGTCGCTCAGCCCGCTGGACATCACGCATGAAGAGGACCGCAAGGCCACGCAAGAGATGATCGAGGATGTGCGGAGCGGCAGGCGCCAGGACTACCCTACGGAAAAGCGGTATCTCCGCAAGGATGGTGAGGTGATCTGGGTGCGAGTCAGCATTGCGCGGGTCCTTGATCCGCGAAGCACCTTCCCCGACATCCCCGCCATCATCGAGGACATCACGGAGCGCAAACGAGCGGAGGTTGCCTGGCATGACGCACGGGAGGCGCTGTCGCGTGCCACGCGACTGACCATGATAGGCGAGCTCTCGGCGTCCATCGCTCATGAGATCAATCAGCCACTCTCGGCGATCATCAACAACGGCAGCGCTTGCAAGCGCTTTCTCGCCACCACGCCGCCTGATTTAGACGAGGTCAAAGACGCGGTCGACGAAATCGTCCGCGACGGTAGGCGCGCGAGCGACGTGCTGAAACGCATCCGCGCGATGGTGAAGAACACCACGCCAGAACGAGAGCAAGTGGATGTCAACCATGCGATCGCGGAGGTACTGGCGCTCACTCGCCATGAGCTGCAGCGATATGGCGTTTCCGTTCAAACGGACCTGCATTCAAACCTTCCGACGATCCTGGCCGATCGGGTCCAGTTGCAGCAGGTCGTTCTCAACCTCGTCATGAACGGCATCGACGCGATGCGCACGGTCACAGATCGTTCGCGTATCTTGACGGTCCGGTCGCTGCTCGACGATCTAGGCAATATCGTCGTCAATGTGGCGGATTCGGGTATTGGTCTTGACCCTGCAAATCGGGAGCGCATCTTCGATACGTTCTTCACGACGAAGGCCGAGGGCATGGGAATGGGGTTGGCGATCAGCAACTCGATCATTGAAGACCATCACGGTCGCTTGTGGGCGGAACCCGGGTCTCCTTGTGGCGCCGTCTTCGGCTTCGCCTTGCCGTTGGTCGGGGGAGCAAGGCCATGACCCGCAATCAGTCAATCGTCATGATCGTCGACGACGATGATTCGATAAGGAAATCGGTCAGGCGCCTGATGAAGTCGTATGGCTTCGCCGTGGAAACCTTTGCGTCGGCGGAAGAATTTCTCGCTTCCGACCGCGTGGACAAAACGTCGTGCCTTATCCTGGACGTACAAATGCCGGGCATGAACGGGCTCGAATTGCAGAAAAGCCTCATCGCATCGGGCCGCGTGATCCCGATCGTCTTCATCACGGCCTACTCCGACGATCGGGCGCGCGCCGAGGCGCTGAAGGCCGGGGCGGTCAGCTACCTCGCCAAGCCGTTCGACGACGAGGTACTAATCAATTGTATTCACACGGCGTTGCAGCACGCGGGAGGTGATGCTTCGCAGCCTACGCTACCGTAAAGCCGTGCTCGATCGTCGCTGCGCCGAACGAGGGAAGCGAAGCGACCCACGCGGATGGTGCGACCGCGCGAACGGGGAGAACGATGGCCTGTGAACGCCCGCCGGTACGCACTGTCTACATTGTGGACGACGACGTGGCATTGCTTGCATCGCTCGAGCGGCTGTTGCGCTCAGTTGGACTGACTGCGGTCTCGTTTGAGTCGGCGTTCGCATTTCTCGATGCGGCGCCGGACGACCTTGTCGACGGATGCCTCCTCCTCGATATTATAATGCCGGGAATGGACGGACTGGAACTGCAAGGGCGCCTCAACTCGCTTGGGTTCAACATGCCGGTGATTGTGATAACCGCGAAAGGTGACGTGAAGAAAGCGGTACGAGCGATAAAAGCCGGCGCCGTCGATTTCATCGAAAAGCCTTTCAGCGACGACTTGCTTCTCGGCGCGATCAACGCCGCGTCGACGCGACCCCGGGGTTCGAGCCGCCATCGCGAAGAGATGGACGCCGCCGAGCGGGTTGCCGGGTTGAGCCCGCGCGAACGTCAGGTACTCGAGGCGTTCGTCGCCGGCCGCGTGACCAAACAGATCGCCCACGATCTCGGCATCAGTACGCGCACGGTCGAGGTGCATCGCACACGCATGCTGAAGCGGCTGGGGATCCGCTCTCTCGCTGAAGCGGTTCGGCTGGCGGTGATGGCGGCGTTTGCGCCGGCCGGCGAGAAGTGACCTGTCAGGGTCGTGCGGAGGGGTGAGCAGCACGTTGATCACCCGTGATGCGCTGAATTACGGAGCGCCGGACGTGCTCCGCCTTGAAAATATTTGACGCCTGTCAGGGCGCCTCTTGCCAGCAAATCAGAAGTTTCGAATCGCAAAATCGACGCGGGGAGTTGATCGACCCACGTGACCTGGGAACGATGCGGGGGAAGGCGTTGGCATGGGCGAGGCATTATTGATCAAAGCTCTCGTTGTCATCCTCGCGTCGGTCGGTACCGTTGGACTCCTGGCGCCTTTGCGAATTCCGCCGGCCATCGGCTATCTGCTTGCAGGCCTCGTCATCGGTCCGCATGGTCTGCACCTTCTCGCCGCGAGTCCCGAGACGCGATTTCTGGCCGAGCTCGGAATTATTTTTCTAATGTTCATGGTCGGGCTGGAATTTTCGCTCCCGGCGATGATTCATGCCCGCGCCGATGTGTTTGGCGCCGGAGGACTGCAAGTCGCGCTCACAACCCTGTCCGTGGCCGCCGCTGTCATGCTGTGGGGCGGCGGATTGCCAGGCGCGGTGTTGATGGGCGGGGCGGTGGCGATGTCGTCCACCGCCATCACGCTCAAGCAACTTGCTGACCAGGGCGAAATCAGCACGCAACACGGCCGGCTCGCGCTGGGTATTCTGCTGTTCCAGGATCTTGCTACGCTTCCGTTTCTGGTGGTCGTGGGGGCGTGGCGGGCGAGCGGCACGCCGGATGCCTGGGAGGTCATGCGTCAGCTCGTGATCGCCGCCGCCTCGTTCGGCGCGACCGCGATGATTTGCCGACCGCTCTTCCGTATGGTTTTGTCCGGTGTCGCTCGGATGAGATCGGCGGAGATCTTTCTCCTGACCATCCTTGCGCTCGCATTGGGGACAGCCTTCCTGGTCAATCTTGCCGGACTTTCTGCGCCCATCGGGGCCTTCCTGGCCGGCATGGTGGTCGGGGAAAGCGATTTCCGCCATCAGGTGGAGGACGATATCCGGCCCTTTCGCGATGTCCTGCTCGGTCTGTTCTTCGTCACGGTCGGTATGGAGGTCGATCCTTCGCTTTTCGCCGTCGCCCCCGCGGCGGTCATCGTCTGGTTGATCGCTTTCATTTCGGGCAAGGCGATCGTCGGTTTTGCGGCAGGCGCGATCCTGCGCTGGCCGGTCCATGTGGGAATTCGCGTTGCACTCATGCTCGCGCATGGTGGCGAGTTTGGTCTGCTGTTGTTGACGCAAGCCATGGCGGTTGGCGCCATCCCGACGGAAATCGGACAGCCGGCGCTCCTCGCCTTGGCCATGACCATGGGGCTCGGTCCGGTTCTGATCCAGCGCAGCGGCTGGATTGCGCAGCGGATTCTCGGCGCATCCCACCGCTTGCGCGCAACCGCGGAGGACCCGGCGCCCGGCGACCAAAGCCGCCGCCTCAGCGATCACGTTCTGCTGTGCGGGTGCGGACGGGTCGGCCGCCTTGTGGCCGTGGTGTTGGAAGCCGCCAAGCTGCCGTTTGTTGCGATCGAATCCGACCTTGTGCGGTTTCGTGCGGCGAGGCGGCTCGGCTACAATGTGGTGTTCGGCGACGCTGGCCGCCCGCGCGTTCTTGAGGCCGCCGGCGTCTCCCGCGCGCGTGTTGTCGTGGTGACCTTCGACCATCACAAGACCGTAGAGCGGCTCCTTCATAGGGCGCGCCACGAAAACCCGGCGATCGCGTCAATCGTGAGCGCGTCCGATGATCGCGAAGTGCCGGTGCTGGCAGCGATTGGGGGCGGCACCATCTTTCCGGAGAACTTCGCCGCAGGCTTGGCGCTTGCCGATCAGGTGCTGCTGATGAGCGGATTGACCCGGGAGCATGCCGCCAAAGTGGTGACCGCAGTGCGGGCCGAGCTCAATCCGGAATTGAGCGGACGCGTCGGTCTGTAAATGATTCTAGCCGTTACGGCTCCTCCGGCGCGTCTTTGCGATCCTGGTCGCGCACCAGCCAGTAAACGGAACCAAGCGCCAGAACCGCCGCAGCCAGTCCGATGATCGTAAGCGGTTCGGTCTTGCTCACATCAAGAATGATGAACTTTCGTACAAGCGCAAGCAGCGCGATCAATACCACGGTTCGAACCTGGACGATGCTTTTCCGGCGCTCCAGCACCCCCATGATTGAGTGGTTGAACTCCAAGGCAATGAGCACCGTCAGGATCATGCCGAACAGGGCTTGGAAGTTCTCGGGTTCCACTGGGTCGATAAGTCCATAGAGTAGAAACACGGCAATTCGGATGGACAAGTGGAAGAGAGCCACAATGATAACGAGGCTGACAAGGACCGTGAGCACCAACGAAACAAGCTGCTCGAACCTTTTATAGTGGCTCAAACTTGGCCATGCTTCGCGCGTCTCACCGATCGCATTGCGTATTGCCAATGAATAGGGCCCGAGCCAGGCCGCACCGGCTCCGTTTG
>Ga0257161_1000009_pt1 | contig 45235 bp, 41 predicted proteins | sample NR01A_FD_185954 | JGI IMG/M metagenome (GOLD analysis project Ga0257161, IMG submission 185954) | Soil microbial communities from H.J. Andrews Experimental Forest, Oregon, United States - NR-01-A | ecosystem: Environmental > Terrestrial > Soil > Temperate forest > Bulk soil | place: USA: Oregon... | reverse complement strand
AAATCGTCGGAATAAGGCTTCCCCATTCATGACTGGCCCCCTTTGCACCAGTGGGGATCTTGAATCCGATTCGCGCCCTCATGTGAATCCACAATCAGCGATTCAACCTTTTCGTCAAATGCTCTAGATCTGCGCAATGCGCCTTTGCCCACCCTACCCTTCTCTGCTCGCGGGCGATGGTACCGTGGGGGCGACATCGCCGTGCTCCGGCGCAGCATCACGATCCACCAGCCAAACAAGGCCTCCTTCCGAGTAGGCACGCGCGGCCGGCAGGTCTGCCCCGGAAAACACTTGGGCGAGGATCTGGCGTTTGGAAGGTCCGCTGACGAGGAAGAGCATTTCGCGCGTCGATGCCAAAGTGGGAAATGTCAGGGTCACGCGCGGAACGAACGGTTCGAGGCCGGCTTGCGGCACTTCAACCACCCAACGCGTCTCCTCGCCGAGTTCCGCATGACCCGGAAACAGCGAAGCCGTATGTCCGTCTGACCCAAGTCCCATCAACACCACGTCGAACAGCGGGCGCCCGGGCAGCAGTCGTTCTGCGCCGTAAAAGCGACGAAGCTCCGTTTCGTACAGGCGCGCCGCCTGCTCCACGTTTTCGACGTTTGTGGATATCGGGCAAATGTTGCCAGAGAGCGTGGGAACACGATCGAGCAGCAGCCGGCGCGCCATGGTGAAATTGCTGCGAGGGTCGTTATGAGGGACGAAGCGGTCGTCCCCCCAGAACCAATGAATGTGATTCCAAGACAAGGCGCCGCGGTAGCGTTCGGTCGCCAGCAGTTCGTAGAGACGTTCCGGGGTCGAGCCGCCGCTAAGGCAAACAGCGAGGCGACCGTTCGATCGACGCAGACGCGCCAAGATCCGCTCCGCCGCCGTCCGCGCCAGCGCATCGGCGTCGGCTACGACAATCACGTCCGGACGTTTCGGTGGCATCGTGTCCTCTCCTTCCCCCTCCCTCGCAAGCGGGGGAGGTACATCGATAGGCCTCCCCTGCTTGCGGGGGAGGGGAGGGAGGGGCTCACGCAATTGGCCGCCAGCGCCGGCCATCGCGAGCGAGCAGTTGATCGGCCTCGGCAGGTCCCTCGCTACCGGCTTTGTAGACCGCAAGCCCACCCGGTCCCGTATTGCGCCACGCGTCAAGGAACGGCTGCACCGCCCGCCACCCCGCCTCAATCGCATCCGCCCGTTGAAACAGGATCGCATCGCCGATCATGCAGTCGTAGATCAGCGTCTCATATCCGCTGCTCGGTGCGGCGTCGAAATAGTCCTGGTACTTGAAGGTCATATTCACGCCCGAAATCGCGACGGCGGGCCCTGGTACTTTCGCGTTGAATTGCAGCCCGATGCATTCGTCCGGCTGGATGCTCATGACCAGAAAGTTCCGTGCCAGCCGATCGACGGGCGTATCCCGGAACATTGCAAACGGCGCCCGTTTGAACTCGATGGCAACCTCGGTCCGCCGGGATTTGAGCGCCTTGCCGGTGCGCAGGTAAAATGGAACGCCCGCCCAGCGCCAGTTGTCGATCATGAGCTTGAGCGCAACGTAGGTTTCGGTCGTACTGTCGGGCCCGACGTCCTTCGTTCTGCGATAGTCCTCGACTTCGTTGTCACCCACCCGGGCCGCAACATATTGCGCGCGTACACAGTCTTGCAGCACCGTCGCGTCATGGGGCACGTGGATCGCGTCGAGCGCCTGTGCTTTTTCCGACCGAACCGCATGTGCCTCAAAACGCGAAGGCGGCTCCATGGCCACGAGCGAGAGCAGCTGGAACAGATGGTTCGGCACCATGTCGCGCAAGGCGCCGGTTTCGTCATAGAAGCGGCCCCGGTTACCCACCGTAAGGGTCTCCGCCACGGTGATCTGCACGTGGTCGATGTGGTGACGATTCCAAATCGGCTCGAACAACCCATTTGCGAACCGCAACACCATGATGTTCTGGACCGTTTCTTTCCCGAGGTAGTGGTCGATGCGATAGATCTGACGTTCGTCGAGCACCTCAAGAAGTTCCCGGTTGAGCGCCTGCGCCGACGCGAGATCGACTCCGAATGGTTTCTCGATGATGAGCCTGCGCCATGCCCCAGTCTCCTCGCGAGCAAGACCCGTCTCGCCAAGACGGCGGCCGATCGGCGCGAATGCCGAAGGCGGCGTCGCGAGATAGAAGAGGCGGTTGCCGCGGGTGTCGCGGGCGCCCTCGACCCGCGTCAGCGCCTCCTTGAGTCTCTGGTAAGTCGCAGGATCGTCGGCACCGCCGGCGACATAGCCGACACAGCCAAGCAGCCGGCCCACGATTTCATCATCGAGCTTGCCGACTGCAAACCGGCGCAGTCCATTTTCCAGCTCCGTGCGGAATGCCTCCGCAGACTTTTCGGCCCGTGCTACGCCGATGATCGCAAAGGCTTCCGGCAGCAGACCTCGTACCGCGAGATTGTAGAGCGCGGGCACGAGAAGACGATGGGCGAGGTCTCCGGAGGCGCCGAAAACGATGAAACAGCAAGGGTCCGCCGGTACTGCTGTGGTTGCCGAGCGTTTCGTCATCATCGGGGAAGGGCTTTCGGTTCAACGTGTCCGCCGAAACCTTTGCGCATGGAGGGAGGGGGCGTCCTCATTGTGGTTTCCGGCTCTCCTATCTGAACCCGCAGCGTGGGCCTAGCATGCCGGACAAGCATGTCCAACTCACGGCACGCCTGCGCGGAACTTAAATCGCACCGGTTGCTCGCGGCATGGCGCCGAATTTGCCGGTTCGCCGCATTGCGGCGCGGATGGCGAGATCGGATCGTCAAACTGAGGGCCGCACGTGCTGTCGAAAAATCAAAAGCCTGCCGCGGACACAGTATCGCCGGCCCTAAGCTATAAGCCCCTCCGGGGTTTTGACGTTCCATACTCACCACGACGACGAGCCGACCAGCAAGACCATCATCGACACCGACGGATAGCGTTCCCCCGCCTTACCCCTCGGGGCGGAAGTGCGGCAGCGCGACGCCGGGAACGAGGCAACGGCGCTGGCGTTGCTTTAATCGAGGAAGGCTGGTGGACCAACGGCAGAGCCCAACAAGGTGGGAGGGTCCGATGCGCGCACTGGTCAAGCCGCTCATGGTCTTCGGATTCATGGGAGCCGCAGCTGTCGCCGTTCCCGGCGGCGCGTCAGCCTTCGGACCCGGCTTCACCTTTGGCTTCGGGGTTCCTTACTACGGTTACTACAGGTATCCCTTCTATAGGGGCGCATATTGGCGGCCTCGCTACTTCGGCTATCGACCATATTATTGGCGCCCCTACAGTTATGGCTTCTATGGCTACCGCCCATATTGGCGATATCGGTATGGCTACCGCCCATACTGGGGATATCGCCGGTATGGCTGGTATGGCTATCGCCCTCACTGGGGCTATCGCCGGTACGGCTGGTATGGTTACCGCCCATACTTGCGACGCAACTACCGTCTCTAGTCCGCCGCCAACCACACGGGAATAGGCATTACGTCCGGCTGGTCCCCTCCCTTAGCCTCTCCCGCATCGGGGGCGGGACGCTGCATCGGCTTCGCCCGCGCCTCGATTCACGCGCTCCCCTCCATCGCCTGAGAGCGTTGCTCGACCGGCATCAGCGAGCGCGTGAGATTGAAAGCGCTATTGATCAAAGCCACATGGGAGAATGCCTGCGGGAAATTGCCGATGAGCCGTTGCGCCACCGGGTCGTATTCTTCGCTGAGAAGGCCTACGTCGTTACGCAGGCCCATGAGGCGCTTGAAAAGTCGCTCAGCGTCCTGGCGACGACCCTGCAGGACGTAGACGTCAGCAAGCCAAAAGCTGCAGGCCAGGAAGACCCCTTCCCCAGGCGGCAAGCCGTCAACGGAAGTACTTGTCTCGTAGCGCATGACGAAATCATTTGCCAGCAGGCGCCGCTCTATCGCGCTAATGGTGCCGCTTATGCGCCGATCGGAGACCGGCAGGAATCCCACGCATGGGATCAAGAGCAAGCTGGCGTCGACTTGCTTCGATCCATATGACTGGACGAAGCTGCCGAGTTGTACGTCGAAACCGCGCTCGCATACCTCGGCGCGAATCTGCGCCCGCAATTCTCGCCACTGGTGAACCGGCCCCTCGAGTCCGAAAGTTTCGGCGCTCTTGATGGCCCGATCGAACGCAACCCAAGCCATCACCTTCGAATAGGTGAAATGCCGGCGCTCCGCGCGGACCTCCCATATGCCTTCGTCCGGTTGGGACCACACCCGCGCAAGGTGGCCCAGGAGCGCCACCTGCACCCGCCATCCTGACTCGCTCGTGGTGATGCCGCTGCGACGCGCCTGGTGAAGGGCATCCATGACCTCGCCGAACACGTCAAGCTGGAACTGAAGGTGCGCTGCGTTGCCGACCCGGACCGGCTTGGAGTTCGCAAAACCCGGTAACCACGGCACGATCCATTCATGCAGCTGGCGCTCGCCGCTGATGCCGTACAGCGGCTGGACTTGATAGGCGCTGCCGGCGACTGCCCGCACCATCCAGTCGCGCCACGCCTGAGCCTCGTGGTAGATGCCGGCATGCATCATGGCGAGCAAGGTAAGTGTCGCGTCGCGCAGCCAGCAGAAGCGATAATCCCAGTTGCGCGGCCCGCCCGGACGCTCAGGCAATGACGTGGTCGGAGCCGCCACAATGCCGCCAGTTGGCGCATATGTCAGGGCTTTAAGCGTAATCAGCGACCGCACCACCGCTTCGTGCCAGGGCCCCTCTGCGGTGCATTTTCCTGTCCAATCGCGCCAAAAGGCCTCCGTCGCCTCGAGCGCCGTTGTTGGGTCTCGCGGCGCGGGCGGGGGCAGATGCGACAATGAATAGGTCAGTACGAACGGTATGGTTTCGCCTGCCGCAATGATGAAATTTCCCACCGTTGTCAGATTTTCGCCTCGGAGCTGTACCGGCGTGCGCAATACCACCATATCCGGACCTGCAATGGCGCGGTATGTACCGTCCTCCAGGCGCGTCATCCACGGGACAATCGCGCCATAGCCAAATCGGAACACGAGCTTTGTCGCCATCGCCACCCTGCCGCGCTCGCCGACGACCATGCGCACGATGTTGGAATGTCTCCCCCGGGGCGGCATGAAATCGATCAATGTCGCGGCTCCCTCCGGGGTTTCAAATCGCGTTTCAAGAATCAGCGTGTTCGGGCGGTATCGCCGAACGACGCGCGCGCCGGAATGCTTCGGGCAGATCAGCCAATGCCCATGGTCGTGGGATCCGAGCAGCGCCGCGAAGCAGGCCTCCGAATCGAACCGCGGCCAGCATAGCCAGTCGATCGACCCGTTGCGCCCGACCAGCGCGGCCGTCTCGCAATCACCGATCAGTGCATAGTCTTCGATGCGCATAGCGATCAGTGCCGGCGAATTTAAGGAGCGCGAACCGCTCCTCCAGGAGACTCGGGTAAAATCAGCCGATTGGCAATGCAATAAACTTCGCAGTGTCGCCCGACTTGATCCGCATCAATACCGAACGTTTCCCGGCGCTTTTCGCGGTGTTCACCAACCTGAAGACGTCCTCCGGCGCCCCGATGGCTTCGTCCGCAACGTCGAGAATGAGGTCGCCCGGATCAATGCCCCGGCCCGCTGCCAGCCCGCCCGGTTCAACCTCCACAACCATCACTCCTTGTCGTTCCTCGGTGCCGCCTAGCGCGCCGAGCGCAAGGAGCTTCAGTCCCAGCTGCGGGCGATCTTCGTTTTTTCCGGCTTCGGATTTAGGCGTCGGCAGCGGCGAAACCTCAGCGTGCATCGGGGACCGGCCGGCCATAACGGCAATCCATTCTTCGCGTCCCTTTTTCCGGATGCCAAGTATGACTATTGAACCCGGCGGCGTGGCGTCTATGGCGCGACTGAAGTCGTGGGCGTTCTTTATCGTTTCACCATTGACGGAATCCACGAGGTTGCCCGCTGCGATCCCGGCCTTCGCGGCCGGCCCCGCAGGGTGGACGTCGGCAATGAGAATGCCCGCCGGCTCCGCCAGCTCCAGGCTGTCAGCAATTTCCGGCAAGACGGACTGGAACTGAATTCCCAACCAGCCCCGCGTCACCGCGCCGTTTTCCTTGAGCTGTTCAGCGATGAGTTTCGCCTTGTCCGACGGGATCGCGAACGCGATTCCTATTGAACCGCCTGTGGGCGAGAGGATGATCGTATTGACTCCGACGACGTTGCCTGAAATGTCGAACGTCGGCCCGCCTGAATTGCCTTTATTTATCGGCGCGTCGACCTGAAGCAGGTCTTGATACGAATCCGACTCCTTCTCCACGTCCCGGCCCCGCGCAGAAACGATCCCGGCCGTCACCGTCCCGCCGAGACCGAACGGATTACCGACTGCGATAATCCAGTCGCCGACCTGAGGCGGCTGTTCCGCAAACTTCACATGCACGAAAGTCCTGCGCCCATCCACCTTGATCACCGCGAGGTCGCTCACCGCATCGGCGCCAACCACCCTCGCTTTGTAGACGTCGCCCTCGTCAGTGCGAACCTCGACCGATACACTGCCTTTGACGACATGATTACTTGTGACGGCGTAGCCGTCGGCAGTAATGAAAAAACCGGATCCTTGCGATGTGCTAAATCGTGACCTTGGCCCTTCTTGCGATCCCTGCGTCCGCGAAGCCAAATCGACCTCGGTCGTGCGAGCTATGACTGCGATCACGGCCGGCTTGACCGCATGTGCAAGCTCCGCAAAGCTGGCAAAATTCGAGGTTCGTTCGGTGGCGACAGGGCGAGGCAGCTCTTTCTTCGGGGACGGCGGCGCCTGAAGGAGGTGCGGGCTCCCGATCAAGGTCCCGGCCGCAACACCTATCCCACCGAAAAGTAGCGCGAGCGCGAGGCGGCTACTCCGCCGGATCGCAAACTCCGATGCGACAATCCGTTCAATCATAACGCTCTCCACTCGGTCGCTCGGCCGTCCAGCAGCGCGAGCGGCGTATCGCGACCGGCGCGATCAACCGCTTCATCGATACGCCGTCTCTACCCTCCCCCGCTGGCCGGGAGGGAGGGAAGGGGCATGAGGGCGATGATACCCTCCCTCCACGTGGTCTCCACGTGGGCGCTGCCGGTTTGGGATGTTTGGTTCGACCGCGAACAGCCGATGATGCGGACAGGCTAGCGGAACGCCTCCGATGCGTGGACAGCGCGTGCCCAGCGTTTCTCTCTCCGCGCGCGTACCCTGTCCGCGTCGGTGCCCTAATCGACGGGTGCGAGGCCTTTGACTTCGCTTTCGCGCGAGGCTTCCGGAGCGCGCGCATCCGCCGGAAGTTGCAACACTGTGGCGGATTGGCCGACGCAAAGCCGTGTCAGCAGCACCACCTTTCCACTCGGAAATTCCAGTGCATCGTGGTGTTCGTAGGGGCTATGTAAATTGATCTGCCGGAAGCGAGCGACCTTCTCTTTCAATTTCCGCCTTTCGTAGAGCCCGAGCGGGTGGTCGCATTCTACATCCTGGTCAAAACCCAGCTCGGTGCCAGGAAGCAGGCACACCGCAACATCCGGCTCTCCTATCGCCGCGAAACCGCGGGTCAATGAGTTCACGAACTGGGTTGAAACAAGCTTTTCGCCAACTCGCGCCGCGCGACTGGCGACGTTCTCAAGGCTGTAATCGCACATACCGGAGCCTCCTGCTGTTAGCGCGCGAACGTGCAGACAAATCGACCCGCGTGCTAAAATAAGAGTGAAACAGCTATCCTGCGTCCTGTGATTCAAGCCGAATAGCCGCCGTTCGTTCCTCCGCTGCATCAGAATATTTACCAAGTGTCCGGCCGTGATGACTCAACGGCGCCAGTACATGAAATTGGACCGCCTCGACGCGTGGAAGCCTCGCGGGTGATGTCCGCGCCATTCGGATTCCCGACGCGGATGCCATGGCGACGCGCCCTGCGGACCATCCCAAGACCACCGGCCCTGATTGTCAAACGCATAGGCGCGTTCCGACCGCCCACGAAGCGGAATTTCGTCGCGATCCTGCCTGTCGCTCTCGCGAGACACCAGGCGATACCGCGTATCGATAACTTTCCCCCTTCTATCCAACCGGAGGCACTCGGTGATGGCGGTCCTGGATCGCCGGCGACTTTCGTTGAGTTCAAGATCGCTCGCGTTGCACGAGAGCTGCCGGCTCGCCTCGAGTGAGGGCGGTGCGAGCGCCCGTTTGGAAGCCACGTGGGCCCACGCGGCCTCGATTATCGGGTCAAACACCGGCACCGCCACGCCTCCCCCCGTCGAGCCGCTGCCGAGAGTGCGGCGCCGTCCTCCGGCATTGTCGTAGCCGAGCCAGACTGCCACCGTAACGTCGTTGGTGAAGCCGACGAACCACACATCGTTCTCATCCTCGGAGGTGCCCGTCTTGCCGGCGACGTAGGGGGAGAGCCTTGCAATGGAGCGGGCGGTTCCACGCGCGAGGACGCCTTGCAACATGGTCTTCAGCTGATAAAAGGCCGCCGGGTCGACGGATTTGATCGTGACCGACGTTGCCTGGTGTCGAAAGATGTTCTGGCCATCGCGCTCGACGGACTCGACCGCATAGGGCGTGGGCCGCTTCCCCTCGTTGGCGATCGTGGCATAGAAGGCGGCAAGGTCAATCGGCCGCACGGGCTGCGCACCAAGCACGAGCGGATAGACCCGCTGGCATTCGCGATAGATCTGCGCCTCCACAGCCAGGTCGCAGATTCGGTTGAGACTGGCCTCGGGTTTGAGCTCGATCCCCCCGTCGAGGAGGTGCACAGTCGCACGATTGCGCGAATTTTCCAGTGCCGCCCGCATGGTCAGGACGCCGCCTCCGCCGCCGTCGTAATTCTTGGGCGACCAGTATTCGGGCTCGCGGCCTCCCCGTGCCCGCGCCCCGACCGGGCGGAGCGCGATCTCGTCGTCGCTGATAAGCGTGTCCGGCTGCAAGCCCTTGCCCAGCGCCGCAAGGTAGGTCAGGGGCTTGATCGTCGACCCCGGCTGGCGGGCGGCCTGCGTCGTGCGATTGAGCTGGCTCAGGGGATAGGAAAACGCGCCGGCCATCGCCAGAATACGACCCGTCTTGTTCTCCAGGACCACCGCAGCCCCTTGAACCTCCGGGCGTATCCGCAGTTGCGCGCGCCCCGGCGCTTTGCCCTTTCCGCCGGAAAGATGAATCAAGACCACATCATGAATCTTGAGTTTGCGCTGTGTTCCGGAATCGAGGGTGAGCGGTACGATGCGTCCGTCCGCAAGGCCGACGTGCCAAGCCGCGCCCTTCTTGCTGCCGGGCGCTTCCACCACCACGGCCGGCGTCCAGTGGACGTCATACAGCGGCAGACGTGCGCTCATAAGCGCTTGCTGCCATGCCGGGCGCTTCTCGTTGGGTTTCCTTTCTGCCTCGATCCGACCGATGGCTTGGGAAAGATTCGCCTCGGCGCCCTTGAATTCCAGGCGGCCGTTGTCACGCTCGTACAGAAACAATCCCTCTTGAAGGGCTTCTTCCGTGGCGCGCTGTAGTTGCGGATTGATAGTGGACCGTATCGTGTAGGACTCAGGTGCGGCCTCGGTGACGCCGGCCACCGATTTCACTTCGCGGGAGACCTCGTCCACGAAATGGAAGCCGATATCGCGCCGCGGCCGTTGACTGAGCGCCATTGCGGGCAGCGGCGGTAACCCCGGTCTGCGATGCAGCCTGTCGTTTTCTGCGGCACTCAACATGCCGTCTTCTTGCATTCGGCCCAAAACATACGCGAGCCGGCCCTGGGCGCGCGCCGGCTGCCGATCCGGGCTAAAATAGTTCGGCCCCTTGGTCAGGCCCGCGAGCAATGCGCCTTCCTCCACAGAGAGCTCGCTGGCCGACTTGTCGAAATAGTTCCGAGCCGCTCGCTCAATGCCCCACGAACCGCGGCCGAGATAGACGGAGTTGAGATAAAGTTCCAGGATCTGGTCTTTGCCGAGTGTCGACTCAACTCGCGTCGCGATAATGGTCTCGCGGATCTTTCGCTCATAGGTTCGATCTTCGCCCACCAGCAGGTTCTTGACGAGCTGCTGCGTTATCGTCGAGCCGCCCTCGCGGCGGCCGGCTTGCGTGAGATTGTTCAGGAAAGCGCGGACCAGGCCGCGTTCGTCAACGCCCTTGTGCTGGTAAAAGCGCTTGTCTTCGGCCGCGATGAACGCGTTTCGGACGTGGACCGGCACCTTATTCAGAGCAATCCAGCTCGAGCGCTGGTTGTCCTGAAACATGTCGGCGAAATGCCGGCCGCCGGCGTCGAGCACGATACTCACCCCAGGAAGTCTAAGGCCGTTGAGTTTGTTGTGGTCCGGAAGGTTGGCCGCCGCTTTGTTGTAGAAGTCGATGACCTCGCCGAGGTCGACCGCGGGCTTCGCAGTTTCCTGGCGTTTGCAGAATTGTCGATAGGCGACGTGCAGGTCACCAAGGTTGATGCCGCGGAACTCCTTGTTGGTCTCACCGCCAACCGCCTGAGGATCATTCATGGCGGTCTCAATGAGGTCATCGATGTTGATATTCTCGATCGCAAAGGCGTCAAGCATGTGCTTACAGCCGGCCTGCAGCATCTGCACGACCTGCCGTTGATCCCGATCGCGGCTGAACTCCGTTTTCACCGCGCTTGGATTTACCGCGACTTGGCTAAACGCCAGCGCCGCGGCAAAGATTTTGACGAAAACCGTTTCCATTCTCGTCCCGAATTTGCACTGATCCGCTCGTTGTCAAGGCTTTCGGCACCTAAACGTTCCGGGAATGTGGCAATTTCTCCAACCGCCACAGCCCCCATCAAATCATGTGGCGGTCTGCCGTAAATCACGTGGCGGTCTGCCGTCGTAGCCTCGCTGGCCCTTGCGCACGAGACCGGTTCCCTGCCGCCGCGAAAAACGGAACGCACAAAGCGCCCCGGCGTTTATTCCGCAGCTCAACCGGTGCAGTGGACGTGGCAATCAAAGGCAGATCCCTGGAGCGTGACCGACTGCGTCTTTCAATCGTTCGAAGCAATGGCGCGACATCATCTGCAGTCCCACCATGGCGCGACGTCCCGGTCTGCGTTATTGTCGCGCACCCGGACGACGAGACGATTGGCTTCGGCGCCCAATTGACCAACAACGCCACGGTCGTCGTGGCGACAGACGGTGCGCCGCGAAACCTGGTGGATGCAAAAGCGCACGGCTACGACACAGCCTGCGCATATGCGGCAGCGCGCGCCAGGGAGCTTCGCAGCGCCATGCGCGTCGCCGGGGTAGACGAGACTTCGCTCATCCAAATCGGCGTGCCCGACCAGGATGCCGCCCGCCATATCGCGGATATGGCGCGGGTGCTCGCCGGCGTCATTGCAGCTAAGGGAATCCATTGCGCCATTACGCATGCCTATGAAGGCGGTCATCCCGACCACGACGCTGTCGCCTGCGCCGCTGCTGCGTCCTGCCGCCTGCTTGAACGCTCAGGCTACAGGGTTTCGCTTTACGAAATGCCGCTCTATCGCCAGGACGGAAATCGGGAGCTGCATCAAACATTTGCATTGAATGAAGCGGCGCCAGAACTGGCGCTGTTTCTTGATGCCGATGCGCAGGCGCGCAAGCGGCGGATGCTCGCCGGCTACTTAACGCAGCGCCACACGCTTTCGGGCTTTGCGATCGAGACGGAACGGTTCCGCCCAATGCCCCGCCACGACTTCACCGTGCTGCCCAACAATGGGGCGTTGCTCTACGAGCGACACGATTGGGGCCTGCGCACCGGCGCCGAATGGAAGGCGCTTGCCGCACAGGCGCTGATCGAACTCGACCTCATCGAGCGCCCGATATGAAGCTCACCGTTTTGAACGTCGCCTATCCTCTCGCTCCGGTCGGTCCCCAAGAGGTCGGGGGGGCGGAGCAAGTTCTCAGCAGGCTCGACCGCGCACTGACGCGCAACGGGCACAATTCGATCGTGATCGCTACCTCCGATTCGACGGTTTACGGACGCCACGTCCCGATCGCGCAGACGCCGGCGCCGTACGATCACGCGGCAATCGCGCGCGCACGCCAGTCATGTCGCGATGCACTCCAAGCGGTGCTTTCAGCCCACGATATTGATGTCGTTCATATGCATGGGGTCGATTTCGCCGAGTGTCTTCCTGCGCCGAACGTCCCGGTCTTGGCGACATTGCACCTGCCGATCCAGTGGTACTCGCCCCGCGCGTTGCGCCCGGCCCGCCCGGCCACCTGGCTCAACTGCGTATCGCAAGCACAGCACGAGGTCTGCCCGCCAAGCCCAAGCCTCATCGACCCGATACTCAACGGGGTCACCATCGACGATCGACCGGACGATCGACCGGACAATCGACTCTTGGCGAAAAAGGGCCGTTACGCGCTTGTCCTTGGACGTATCTGCCCGGAAAAGGGCGTGCATATCGCAATGAACGCGGCGGCGCGCGCCCGGGTCCCTCTCGTGATCGCCGGGAAGGTTTTTCCCTATCCCGCCCATCTCGAATATTTCGAACACGCTGTGACGCCGCGGCTCGGTTCAACGCACAGCTATATCGGACCGGTCAGCGGCAAGAAAAAGCACCGTATCCTGGCCTCCGCCCGGTGCCTTATCGTTGCTTCGCTTGTCCCCGAAACAAGCTCGCTGGTGGCGATGGAGGCGCTCGCCGCCGGAACCCCGGTTGTCGCTTTCGCCAACGGCGCTTTGCCGGAGATTATCGATCACGGCAAGACCGGTCTCCTGGTTTCCGACGAAGACGAAATGGCTGCGGCCATCGAACAGGTCGATCGCTTGAGTCCGCAAGCATGCCGAACGGCGGCGCGGGAGCGCTTCGATGTTCGCCAGATGATCGATCGGTATTTCGGATTCTATGAGAAAATCGCCCGCCTTCACAGTGGTCACCCGGGCCAGGCCGCATGATCGACGCCGCATGATCGACAAAGTCGTTATGCGTGGCATTTCAGAATTGCTGGCCATCGAACAGGCGTGGTGGCTGCTGTGGGAACGGTGTTCGCGGCGCACCCCGTTTCAGTCTCCCGGTTGGCTTCTCCCGTGGTACCGCGCATTCCGGCCGGGGGAGCCGTTCGCCTTCGCGTTCTGGGATGCCGGACGCCTGGTCGGGATTGCGCCATTCTATGCGAAGCACGAAACGGACGGATTTCATCTGCAGCCGTTCGGAACCGCAGTCAGCGACTTTCTCGATATGCTCGTGGAGCCCGGATGGGAGGACCTCGTCGCAGAGGCCCTTGCGGTCGCGCTCGCGGCGGAACCCGGATGGACCACGATCACGTTTGATGAACTGCCTTCCGACGCCACAGCATTGCGCCTCAAGACGTTGCGCGCGTGTACGGTTTCCGAGCAAATTGCCAGCACCTGCCCGGTGCTCACGCTTGAGTGTCGCGTACCAGTCGAATCGAATCTGCCATCGCACCTGCAGCGCAACCTGCGAAAGGCGCGGCGACGCGCGGCGCGCCGAGGCGAGGTGCACTTCATCCTCGCGGACGAAGGCGCGGCGCAATGCACCTTCGACCGCCTTGTCGACTTGCACACCGCACGCTGGCGCGCGCGTGATCAGGCCGGGGTGCTGGCCGACGAACGGATCCAGCGGTTTCATGCCGACGTTATCAAGGTTCTCTATCCCAAAGCGGTCGCTAGGCTCTATGAACTGCGGATCGCCGGACAAACCGCAGCCGCGTACTATGGCTTTCAGGATCACAATCGCGCCTACGCATATATCAGCGGTTTCGATCCACGCTTCGCGCACGAGAGCCCCGGCTCGCTTCTGCTCGCCCATGTGATCGCCGACAGCGCGAGCACGGGCGCCCAAGAATTTCATTTCCTGCGCGGATCCGAAACGTACAAATACGCCTGGGGTGCACACGATCGCCGCAATCATCGCCGTCAGTTCGTCCGAATAGCTTCTCTCGCCGATGTCATCTGAACTCCGGCGTCCTGTCCTGGCGGCCCTTCCGGTAGCGCTCCGGGACGTGCTGACCCGCCTTGCGCGCGGAGACTTACCGGCCAACGTGGCATTGATGCATTTGATCGTGCGCGCGGACGCGCCGGAGCAGGTCAGCGAAGCCATTCGGGCGGGCTTTGCGATGTCCGCTGCGACGCCTTCGGCGCGCTCCCGGACGAATGCGCTGTCGAAAATCTGGGCGCAGACACCCGATGCCTGGGGCATCGTGAAGGGCATCGTGTCGGTTGCGCAGAAAGGACCGCGAACTGCGGGGCCAATCGAATACTGGACAAGGTTTTTCGATCTCGCCGCGGCGCAGGCCGCAGATTCCGCCACCGCTCTTTATGCGCTGGGCCGGGCAGACCTCCTCGATGCGGCCACGCGCGAGGTGATGAGGCGCTTGCGAGAATGGAAGGTGCTGGCGCGAGCGTCGAACATATTGGAAATCGGTTGCGGGACAGGGCGGTTCGTTGCGCCCCTGGCGATGGCCGGCTATCTGACCATCGGAATCGACACATCCAGCGGCATGTTGCAGCTTGCCAAGCTGCGTTGCCGGACTCTTCAATCCGCCTTGCTGATGCAAACCGGGGGCCATGGTCTCTCGATGTTTGCCGATTCCACCTTCGATGCGGTTCTGGCAATCGACGCATATCCCTATATCGTTGCCGCCGGCCGTGAATTGGCCGAAGCCCATATGCGAGAGGCAGCACGCGTTCTGCGATCGCAAGGCCGGTTTGTCATACTCAATTATTCGTACCGGGATGATCCAGCTGCAGACGCGCACGAGATCGCGAGGCTGGCGGCGGAATGCGGCCTGTCAATCATTCGCAATGGAACGCGGGATTTCGCACTTTGGGATGCCAGAACCTATTTGATGCGAAAGCCGTGAAAGCTCAAAACCAAGCCGGGCCACAGCGCAGCCTTCCGGCGCCGTCGCAATATCCGAGCCCGATGTGGCAGCAGCCGCTCGCGGCGTTCGAGCAATAATAGACCTGATAGTCGGCGCCGCAGTGGTCGGCACAAATGAAATGGCCATTGTAATAGCCGCAATGGTTCTGATGCCGGCGCGGCAGCAGCGGCATCGCGGCCAAACTGTAGGAGAACTGCTCGACGGTCGGCGTGTACTGCCGCCCGGCCCCCCTGTCAGCTGCCGTACCTGTCGTCGCCATGGCGACGAGCAGCGCCGCCACCCCAATCAAACTCCTCATCCTGCCATCTCCATTGGAGGCGTAGTGGTACCAGATTCGATGGCACAGCTCGCGAAAAATCTCAAACCTCATTCCGGGAGCGCAGGGAAAATCGTCGTGGCCGGGACGAAAGCGCGTCCACGCGCGTCTTCGACGCGCTACTGCCCGGCCACGACCAGACCGATTACTCGGCCGCGACCCCCAACGGCTCAAGCCGGCCATGGAACTCGCCGGACTCGCCGGCGGCCGGGATCGCCGGCGCGGCTTCGTGTTCACGCACCCGGAACCACAGCGCATAGAGCGCCGGAACTACAACAAGCGTGAGAACCGTCGCCACGAACAGGCCACCCATGATGGTGATCGCCATCGGACCCCAGAAGATGTTGCCGGCCAGGGGAATCATGCCGAGGATGGCGGCAAACGCAGTGAGCGCCACCGGCCGGGCGCGCCGGACCGTGGCGTCCACGATGGCGCGATAGCGCGCATGCCCGGCCGCAATATCGCGCTCGATCTGGTCAACCAGGATGACGGTGTTGCGCATAATCATACCGGCAAGGGCGATCAGTCCCAGCAGCGCCACGAAGCCGAACGGCCGGTTGGAGATGAGCAGGGCGCCGGTCGCTCCGATGAGGCCGAGCGGCGCCGTCGCGAAGACGAGCGCCAGCCGCGAGAAGCTCTGGAGCTGGATCATGAGCAGCGACAGCGTTACGATCGCCATCACCGGGAACACCGCCACCAACGAACTGTTCCCCTTGACGCTCTCCTCGATCGACCCGCCGGTTTCGATGCGGTAGCCATAGGGAAGCGCGTCCTTGATGGACTTGAGTTTTGGCAGCACCTCGTTGGTAACATCCGGCGCCTGCACGTTGTCGATGATGTCGCCGCGGACCGTGAGGACGGTGTCGCGATTGCGCCGCCACAGGATCGGCTCCTCGTATTCGTAGTTGAGCCGCGCAAACTGCGACAGCGGCACGGCAACGCCGTTGCGCGTTGCAATTGTCAGCGTCGGCAAGCGATCGAGATCAAGACGCTCGGCCGCAACGGCGCGGGCGACCACATCGATATGCTCGATGCCCTCGCGATATTGCGTGACGGTGAAGCCCGACAGCAACGTCTGGAGATTTTGCGCCACTTCCTGGGGCGTCAGGCCGATGGCGCGGGCGCGGTCCTGGTCGACCTCGAGGCGGATCGATTTCATCTGCTCGCCCCAATTGAGATGCGGATCGATGATCTTGCGGTTCGCCGCCATGACGGTGCGCACATCGTCGGCGATCGCCCTCACCTTCATGGGATCGGGCCCGACCACCCGGAACTGCACCGGGAAGCCCACCGGCGGGCCAAAATTGAAGCGATCAACCCGGGTCCGCGCCTCCGGCAGCGCACCGTCCGCAAGCGCCCGATCGAGCCGCGCCTTGACGCGCTCGCGCCCTTCCAGGTTCTTCGTCACGATGACGATTTGGGCGAAGTTCGGATTGGGCAGCACCGGATTGAGCCCGAGCCAGAAGCGCGGCGAGCCTTGACCCACATAGCTCGTATAGGTCGCGATGTCGGCGTCGCCGGCGAGCAGGCGCTCGGCCTTTTTCGCAGTCGCATCGGTGACGCCGATGGCGGTGCCCTCGGGCAATCGCATCTCCAGGAAAAGCTCAGTGCGGGAGGAGGTCGGGAAGAACTGCTGCTGGACGAAGCCGAACCCGCCTATCGCGGCCAGAAAAGTCAGCACCGTGAGGGCGACGACGCTACGGCGCCAGCGCAGCGCAAATTCGATGGTGCGGCGCAGGCTGCGATAGATGCGGGTGTCATAGATGGCATCCGGATTGTCGCGCGCATGCGCCTTGGCGAGGTTCGGCAGGAGCTTGAGCCCGAGATAGGGCGTGAACATCACCGCCACCAGCCACGACGCCAGCAAGGCGAGGCCGACGACCCAGAAGATGCCGCCCGCATATTCGCCCGCACTCGACTTCGCAAAGCCGACCGGCAAGAAGCCGGCCGCCGTCACCAGCGTGCCGGTCAGCATCGGGAACGCCGTCGAATTCCATGCGAAGGTGGCGGCGCGGGCGCGGTCGAAGCCCTGCTCCATCTTCACCACCATCATCTCGATGGCGATGATGGCGTCGTCGACCAGGAGCCCGAGCGCAATGATCAACGCGCCGAGGGTGATGCGGTGGAGATCGACGCCGGCCGTGTACATCAAGGCAAGCACGATCGCCAGCACCAGCGGCACCGAGAGCGCCACCACGATGCCGGTGCGCCAGCCGAGCGAGATGAAGCTGACGAGGAGCACGATGCCCAGCGCCTCCGCAAAGGTCTCGACGAATTCCGAAATCGACTGCTCGACGATATGGGGCTGATCCGCGATCTGGGTGACTTCGATGCCGACCGGAAGCTCGGCGGCGATGACTTGCATGGCGCGCTTGAGGTCTTCGCCCAACGTGATGATGTTGGCCCCATCCTGCATGGACACGCCGAGACCGAGCGCCGGCTTGCCGTCCTGGCGGACCAGGAAGGCAGGCGGGTCCTGATAGCCGCGCTTGCCGGTGGCGATATCGCTCAGCCGGAACACGCGTCCGTTGGCCTCGACCGGCACCGACCGAATGGCTTCGACGCCGGTGAAGCCGCCTGTCACCCGCATATTGACGCGGTCGGCCGAGGTCTCGACGGAGCCGCCGGCCTGCACGGCGTTCTGTTTGGCGACGCTATCGAAAACCTGTTGTGGCGTGATGCCGAGCGTCGCCAGTTTGGTGTGGCTGAATTCGACGAAGATCTTTTCCGGCTGGTCGCCGATGAAGTCGACCTTGTTGACGTTGGGAACCCGCAGCAGGCGTTGGCGAATGTCTTCGGCGCGCGCCTTGAGATCGGCAAGGCCGAGGCCGTCCGCGGTGAACATATAGATCGCCGAATAGACATCGCCGTATTCGTCGTTGAAGTTCGGGCCCGTAATGCCGGCCGGAAGATCGCCCCTGATATCGCCGACCTTCTTGCGCACCTGGTACCACAAGTCCTTGACCTTGGCGGGCGGCGTGCGGTCGATGAGGATGACCTGAATGAACGACACGCCCGGCTGGGAGTAGGTTTCGACGCGATCGAGCCACGGCAGCTCCTGGAGCTTCTTCTCGATCTTGTCGGCGACCTGCGTCTGCATTTCGGTCGCCGTCGCGCCCGGCCAGGTGACGTTCACGATCATGTTCTTGATGGTGAAGGAGGGATCCTCGGCGCGCCCGAGATTGAGGTAGGAGTATGCGCCAGCCGCGCCGAGGACCAGGATCATGAACAGCACCAGCGCGCGGTGCGTGATCGCCCATTGAGAGAGATTGAAGCGCGACATGACCGGTTCCTTTCAGAGGCTATGAAACACTTGCGACCTCATCCTGAGTGCCCGACGGTTTGCGGCCGTAGGGCGCAATAGCCACCGGGTCCGGCCTCTGGCCGGCCCGATAATAAACTCCGCGTATTGCGCCGCGGGATTGGCGGATTGCGCTTCGCTTAATCCGCCCTACGCGCTTCAGCGCCCCTCGACGACGCGCCCCATGACGGCACGAACCTTCTGTCCGGCTTGCAGCATCTGGACGCCCAGGGTGACGATCTGGTCGCCGTCCTCGAGGCCCGAGGTGATGAGCGCGGCGACCTCGTTGAAGGACGACATCGTGACGGGCCGGCGCTCCAGCACGCCGGTATCGTCGACGCGATAAACCGTAGGGCCGGCGCCGCGGTTGAGGATCGCGGCGAGCGGCACTTTGGCGACCATGGTGTCAGTGGCGTGCGACAGCACGACCGTCGCAGTCATGCCCAGCGCCACGGCGTCGTCGGGATTCTCGATGGTGAAACGCGCCGCATAGGTGCGGGTGGTGGCGTCGGCCTGCGGCGACAATTCGCGCAACCGCGCCGAAAATCGGCGGTTCGGGTCCGACCACAGCCGTACGCTCGCGTCTGACTGGCGCGCTTCGGCGAGCCGCGTCTCCGGTAGCGCGACGACGGCCTCCATCTCGCCACGGTGCGCGAGCCGCGCAACCGCCTGGCCCAGCGCCACCACTTGCCCCGCTTCAGCCAGCGTCGCGGTGATCACGCCGTCGGCGTCGGCCTTGAGGTCCGTATAAGCGAGCTGGTTGTGGGCAAGATCGAGCGTGCGGTGCGCCCGCTCCACCCGGCCCTCAGCCTCGTCCTTGGCGGCCTTCTTGCGCTCGTAATCTGCCACTGCCGCGTAGCCGCGGGTCCGCAGGTTCTGATAGCGCAATTCGTCAGCGGCGGCTTGCGCGAGACTCGACGTGGCGGCCGTGAGCTCGGCGTCAGCGCTTTCGACCTGCAATTGGAGATCACGCGGATCGAGCCGCCCCACCACATCGCCCGCCCGCACCCGATCGCCGACATTGACGAGACGGGCGACCATCTTGCCAGCGACCCTGAATCCAAGGTCGGTCTCGTATCGCGCCCGCACCACGCCGGCGAATTCGCGATTTTCGTCCGCTGGGGCGAATACCACGCGCTGCACCTGCACGGGCCGGATCGCCGTCGCGGTTGCGGATGTTGCCACGTCGTTGCAGGCGGCGAGAGCGGGCGTGAGCGCGATCACGGCGAGGATCGCTGCGATGGGGCGGGTGTGCTGCTGTGAGGGCATGATGGCACTCCTTTGCGGTCGGTTACGGCGTTCGAGGCCCCTTCCCGGGAGGAGCTGTGAGTGATCACTAACAAGTGATGAAATTCGTCTTTCATCACACTTCAGACAAAATCGCGGTCTCGGCTGGCTCGACATGGCATTACCGGGGGGTGATGGCGCGAAGAGCGAACCGGACGGACGCGCGCGCCTCGGTCTCCAGGTCTTGCCCTTCCTCCAGGCATTGCCCGACGATCATGGGGTGGGTGAAGCACAACATGGAGCGAAGGATCAGCTCGGCCGTCTCACGCGGCTCGACCGGCTCGAATTCACCGGCCTCGATGCCGTCGCGCAGGATGACTTCCATCACCGTGCGCATGACATCCTTGTGCGCCCGGATGGCATCCCAGCTCAATTCGATCGCCGCCACGACCATGTCGTTGACGCGCTGCTCGGTGAGCACGTTTTCCTTGTGATAAGCCAAGATTTCGAGGATCAGCCGCTCGATTCGCTCGCTGGCTGGGCCCTTGGCGCGGGCGACCGCCCAAGCTTTGCGGTCGATCTCCCCAAGAAAGCGCCGGCAGATCGCCTCGACGATCGCATTCTTTGACGGGAAAAAGCGGTAGACATTGGCGGGCGACATATCGAGTTCGGCCGCGATATCCGCCACCGCGGTCTTGGCGAAGCCGAGCCGCCGGAACAGCGCTTCAGCCGTGTCCATAATCCGGGCACGGGTGTCGTCCGGGTTGGTTCTGGCCTGCGGATTCACGGTGTCCCCTGCCGATGGTAATAAGCGGCTAACTGAATGCTGACGAATTTAATAATTCGTCACTAGCCCGAGATCAAGCCGGCCTGGCGATCACACTTACGTCAATGGATTTGACGGATTGGGTGTCCCCAACATTGCCTGCCGTAGGGGCGTGACCTGGGACCGCGGGCGTCCCGCCCGCTCTTTCCGCCTCCTCCGCTTGCGGGGGAGGGTGGGGAGCGGGCGGGACGCCCGCGGTCCCAGGTCACGCCCCTACATCCGCCGCAGCGCCTCCGCCGGAAGCATCCGCACCGCCCGCCACGCCGGCAGCAGAGCGCCGAGGGTACAGAGCACGAAGGCCGCGCCGATGACCGGAGCGATCAGTCCGAAGCTCGGCCTGAATGAGATCAGATTGCCGATTGTCGGAATAGAAGGAAACGCATGGGCGGCGAGGAAGCTCAAGAGCACGCCGAGACCGCAGCCGATCACGCACATCAACATTCCCTCAATCACGATCGATTTCATGATGCGGCCGCTGCTCCATCCGATCGCTGCGAAAATGCCGATCTCGCGCGTGCGCTCCTGTGTTGCCAGCACCAGTGCGGTCAGGACGTTGAGCGCACTCATTGCGGCCGCGACGACGGCAATCGCGAGCGACACCGCTTCAAGGATTGCGAAATTGCGATCGTGATCGAGAACTTCATTGGGGGCCGCGGCAACCACATTGCCCAAGGCCTCGATTTCCTCGCGCATGCGCGCGAGTTCGGTGCGATCTCCATTATTCCGCACGCTGACTTGCGCGATGGTGACCTGACGCGGCCGGTAACTCGCTTCCTGCAGATCGACGAGCGGCACAAGGACCAGGCTGCGATTGACGGTCGAGGCGTAACCCGCAATGCCGACGACTCGGAAGGCCTCGCCAAAAAGAACGAGCTCGTCATTGAGCTTCTTACCCAATGAGGCCGCCGCGGTGTCGCCAAGCACCGCCACGTGGCGTTCCCCGGCAGCCGGCACGCGACCTTCGCGCAGGGGAATCTTTTTCCATAGGTCGCTTTTATCGGGCCATCCAAAAGTGAGGACGTTGTTGCCGATGCGGCTGGGGGCGAACGCGACGAGCGCTCCCGACACCCGCGTGACGCCGGGGATCGCCGCAATGCGTTCGACGGTCGCTTCCGGGATGAAGCCGCCAAAAATGTCGGATGCGCCTTTCTGCATGACGACGAGGTCGCCGCCGACCTCGTCCATGCCTTCGCGCGTGCTGTCCTGAATGCTGCGTGACAGGGCCGTGAGTGCGAGCGCGCTGCCGACCGCCACGGCGATGCCGAGGACGGACAGGCAGGTGCGGACCGGCCGCCGCTTGAGATTGCGAAGGGCAAGGCTGACAAGGTTCATGTCTTGGAGTTCATATCTTGGAGCTCATATCTTGGACTTCATATCTTGGACTTGGCTCCGATCGACCCGGAGATCAACGCCCGGAGCGTATCTTCCACAACGGTGCCGTCGCGAAGCCTGATCTGCCGGGTACAGCGGGCCGCGAGCGCGTCGTCATGCGTGACCAGGATGAGCGTCATGCCGCTCATCTCCCGCAGATCGAACAAGAGATCGGCAATCTTTTCGGCGCTGGCGCTGTCGAGATTCCCGGTCGGCTCATCGGCAAGCAGTAGTTTCGGTTCACTGACGATGGCGCGCGCAATCGCCACGCGCTGACGCTCGCCGCCCGAAAGCCTGGTGACCAGATGGTGCGGACGATGGTCTAGACCGACATGGCCCAGCACCATGCCGGCGCGGGTATAACGATGTTTTGCCGACATGCCGCGGCCAAGAAGTGCGAGTTCGACGTTTTCCAGCACCGTAAGGGTCGGAATGAGGTTGAATTCCTGGAACACGATGCCGATACGTAAACGCCGCAACCATACCCAATCCTTTTTCTTGCGAATAGGCCGGCCCTGCCAGATCACATGCCCGGAGGTCGGATAATCGATGCCGCACAGGATATTGACGAGGCTGCTCTTGCCGCTGCCGCTGGCGCCGACGACGGCGACACAATCGCCCTCTCTGATCTGCAGGTCGACGTTTCTAAGCGCCGCTACGGCGCCGCCGTCATGAATACGGCTGACGCCGCGCAGCGCGATCAGCGATTTTGCGCCGGAAGCCCTATTGGAACCGGCGCCCCGGTCGATGGCCTCAATCATGCCGATCCGACCTCATTGAACGCACAGTGGACGGGAACTCACGCGGTTGCCGGATTTCTCCAATCCGGGCCGCACGTTACGCGCTAACATAGGGTTACATTTTCACCGGCAATCGAACACTATATAGATATTGCGGGCCCGGTGTAGGAGGGCGAAGGACGCAGGGCATCGGGACAATTCGGGGGCCATTTTTCGATTAAATTAACCTGGCTCTGTCCTGTCATCGCCCGGCTTGACCGGGCGATCCAGTAACCACCGATCGATACTGGATTGCCCGGTCAAGCCGGGCAATGACACTGGCAAGGTCAACATAATGGAAAAATACCGGAGTCGAGGGGCGCCCTGCAGCACCCAATGCTGGAGGAACACCGCCCCTGCACGGTTCGTTGTCAGCAAGGCCATGATTTCGGCAAACGGAACGTGTAGATTTTCAACGCTAGCAACCAATTGGCGCGCGTTCGGCCCGGTGGTCCTAAGGTTCGACCACGTTCGGATGCAAGTGGCCACTTCCGAAACGTGCTCCAGGTCAATCAGACGTAAGGGAGGACGACGATGGGTAGTTGGCTCAGTGAACGAGAACAGCGCCTTGTCGCAGGGGCCGAGGAGGCCTCCGCCGCTACGCCGATACCGACCCAGATCGTGTCGAACGGCGAGTATCTGCCGCCCCCGCAAAGCGCCACGCAGAAGCGGGTCGAGCAACGCATAAACGCGTTGGCGGACCTCAACGGCAAGCGGCTAGGCTTGAGCCGCCGCCAGTTCATGCGCACGAGCTGCGGCATGGCGGCGGCCTTCCTCGCCATGAACGAGATCTACGGCCCGGTCTTCCAGGTCGAGGCAGCCGAGCAGCATGATCCCGAAATGATGCTGGCGCGGGCGCAGAGCCTCGCCGGCCAGTTCATCTTCGATGTGCAGACCCATTTCGTGCGCGACGACTTCAAGCACGAGGAACTGCTCGGCCTTGCCCAGTTCGCCAGCCAGCACTGGAATCCGAAAATGAAGGAAGAGGGCGTAACGTCGCTCGCCCGCTACAAATTCCAGAACTACGTCAAGGAGATCTACTATGACAGCGACACCAGCCTCGCGCTCTTGAGCGGGGCGCCGTTCGACGACCCGAGCTGGTGGCTCTTGTCGAACGAGCAGATCGTCAGCGCACGCCAGATGATCAACGACTTCGCCGGCTCCCGCCGGCTGCTCGCGCACACGGTGATCACACCGAAACAGGCCGGCTGGATGGAGGAGGTCGACAAGGCGATCGAGGTCTACAAGCCGGATTCCTGGAAGTCCTACACCATCGGCGACCCGCTCGGGCCATCGAAATTCCCGTGGCGCCTCGACGACGAGCAGGTGATGTATCCGTTCTACGAGAAGGCGGTCAAAGCCGGCATCACCACGCTCTGCATCCACAAGGGCCTGCTGCCGCCCGACTATGAGAAGTCCTTCGCTGGCGTGTGGGAATACGCCACCGCCTGGGACATCGGCAAGGTCGCCAAGGACTGGCCGCAGATGAACTTCGTGGTCTATCACTCGGCGCTGCGGGCGTTCCTTGAGCTGCCCGACCAGGCGTGGGCAGAGTTCGAGGCGTCCGGCCGCATCAAGTGGGCGAGCGATCTCGCGGAAATCCCGCAGCGGTTCGGCGTCACCAACGTCTATGCGGAGATCGGCACGTCGTTTGCCAATTCGGCCGTCGCGCACCCGAAATTCTGCGCCGCCCTCCTCGGCACGCTGATCAAGGGCTTCGGCGTGGATCACGTCATGTGGGGCACGGACTCGGTCTGGTACGGCTCGCCGCAGTGGCAGATCGAGGCGCTGCGGCGGCTCGAGATCCCCGAGGACATGCAAAAGAAATACGGCTTCGCGCCGCTCGGCGGCGCCAACAGCGGGGTCAAGCAGCTGATCTTCGGCATCAACGCAACCCGCCTCTACCGGCTCAACCTGAAGGCGGCGGAAAACACCACGATGCCGGCCTACTCGGAGGACCGGCTGGCGAGCCTCAAGAACGAATACGAACGCGCCGCCAAGGAGCCGTCGAACCTGCGCTACGGCTACGTGCGCGCCGGGTGAGATGTGTTGACGGTGGGGTGACGTACCGAGCCCCCTTCCCTCCCGCCGGCTTGCGGGCAAGTCTATCGCCTGTGGCACGGCGCCTCTTCTCCCTCTCCCCGCTTGCGGGGAGAGGGTCGGGGTGAGGGGGCGTTTCCACGCGCTCAGACTCGCGGATAGGCCCCCTGCAAAATTGACCTAAGTTCCATGAACGCCCCTGACGTCACCCACTTTTTGTGCTTCGCCTTCTCCTTGGTCTTCGGCATGATAGCGTTTCGCGCAGTCGCGGATTCACCGGTGCCGCAAGCGCCGCTTGAGCTGACGGCCGCCAATCTTGCCAGCGTGGTCGACCCGCTGATGGCGGAGTGGATCGACAAGCGCAAAGGCCCGGGCGCTGTGGTGGTCGTGGTGAAGCGCGATGCCCTGGTCTTCGCCAAGGGCTATGGCTTTGCGGACATCGAGGCCAAGAAGCCATTCACGGCCGATGCGACGCTGGTGCGGCCGGGATCGATCTCGAAGCTTTTCACCGGCATCGCGGTCATGCAGCTCGTCGACGCGGGCCGGCTCGATCTTGATCGCGATGTGAACGGTTATATCGACTTCGCCATTCCGGTGCCGGACGGCGGGGTTCCGGTCACGCTTCGGCGTCTTTTGACGCACCGGGCCGGTTTCGAGGACCATTGGAAAGGACTATGGAAGCGCGAACCCGAACCCCTCGGCCGCTGGCTTGCAAGAAACCTGCCTCAACGTCTCTTTCCCAAAGGCGATGTCGAGGCCTATTCCAATTATGGCCTCGCGCTCGCCGGATATATCGTTGAACGCGTTTCGGGCGAACCCTTCGTCTCATACGTTCAGCGGCATATTCTCGATCCGCTCGGCATGAGCCATTCGACCTTCTGGCAACCGTTGCCGGACAATCTCGCGCCGCTGATGGCGAAAAGTTATGGCAGATCGGACAAACCGCCGCTGGCTTTCTTCGAAATTATCCCCGTGCCGGCCGGGGGCTTTCGGCGACCGGGACGGACATGGGCCGCTTCATCCGCGCGCTGATGAACGGCGGCGCGCTCGATGGCGCTCGCATCCTTCCCCAGGCGCGGCTCGACGAGATGATGGCGCCAAATAGCGCGACGCCTGCCGGATACCTCGGCCTCGTGTTCTTCGGAACGAAAGTGGCGGGCCACGATTCGATCGGGCACGCGGGCGGAATGATTCACTTTTCCAGCGATTTGACAATTTTCCCCGAGCAGGGAATTGGAATTTTCGTGTCCCGCGATGGAATCGGCGAAATCAACGCACCGAAGGAGTTAAAGGATGCCCTGAAGGAGTTAAACGAGATTCCCGATCCTACGACTGTGATCGCGGAACGTTTTCTGCCCAAGGTGCCGGAAACAGCCGACGCGCACGCCACTACCTTCTCCAGCGATGCGAGTGTGGCCGGCATCTACCATACGAGCCGGCGCGCGGAGTCGTCTTGGGAGAGATTGTCGGATGACTTGTTGTCTCAGCTTGTCGTCAAGAACGACAGCGCCGGGAATGTCAGATTGTTTCCAGCGACCGTGCCGTTTCTTGAATACGACATGCTTAAACGCGTTGAACGCAATCTCTACGAGGGGCGAATATTCGGGCGCATGGCCTTCATGGACGATGTCGGCTCCGAATCTTATTTCGCCGCCCCGGCCATCCGTCTGCAGCGCGTTCCCTGGTCTCTCGACGTGCGGTGGATCGGGCCAGCCTTTGTCATGAGCGCGGCGGTCGCTCTCATGACGTTGCTGGCTTGGCCCGTCGGCGCGCTATGGCGTCGCTGGCGCAAAAGGCGATGGAGTCATGACAGCGGCGATCGGCGCAAATTTCTCGCCGTAAGGCTGGTCTTGTTCATCGATGTGGTTGTTATCATTGCCGCCGCGGTTCTGTTAAGTATGCGCTTCATCGATCCGAGGATTCTCGACGACGCGCTGGATCCGCTGTTGGTTGTGCTCTATTCCCTCGCATGGCTCGGTGTTTTCGGCGCGATTCTGACTGTTTGGGCCGCTACGCTGTTCTGGCGAAAGGGCGTCGGCAGCCGGTGGTCGCGCATCTATCACTCACTGATTGCCGCGAGCAGCGTCATGATCGCCTGGTTTTTCGTCACATTCCATATTGCGGGGACAACATTGAACTACTAACGGGGTTCCGCCTCAGACTGACGAGGAGTGTGGAGGGTACGATTTTGCCCGCCCACGGGTCTGCCGCCATCGCCGGGCTTGACCCGGCACCCCATCGAAAGCAAAACACTGCGAAGCGGACGGTTACGCGGGTCGAGCCCGCGCACGACGCCCAGCCGGATTGAAACACGCTCCGTACGGCGGCGACATACCCAGGGAGGGAGGAGACCCATGAAACTCTACATGCACCCCATATCGACAACGAGCAGGCCCGTGCGGCTGTTCGTAGCCGAGCACCGGATTCCGGTGGAAGAAGAGGTGGTCGATATCATGACGGGCGCGCAATACAATCCGCCCTATTCCGCCGTCAACCCGAACTGTCTGGTGCCGATGCTGGAAGACGGCGACCTGCGGCTCACGGAAAGCTCCGCGATTTTGAAATACCTTGCGGATAAGGTCGGCTCGCCGGCCTACCCCAAGGACCTCAAGCAGCGGGCCAAGGTCAACGAGGTGATGGATTGGATCAACACCAACTTCTATCGCGATTTCGGTTACGGGCTGTGCTACCCGCAGCTCTTCCCAAATCTCAAGCGGCGCAGTGACGAGGCCCAGGCCGCCACCCTCGAAATGGGGAAAGAACACTCCAAGCGCTGGCTGAAGGTGCTCAACGATTACTGGATCGGCCCGGACAAGAATTATCTCGTCGGCGACCAGGTGACGATTGCGGACTATTTCGGCGCCTGCCTGGTGTCGATCGGCGAGATCATCAAGGTCGATTTTTCGGCCTATCCGAACATCAAACGCTGGCTCGACAATGTGGCGAAGCTGCCCGCATGGCCGAAGGTGAACGAGGCGTTCAACGGCCTGGTCGCGGCGGTGAAAGACCAGCCGTTCGTGACGATATCGTAGGCTTAGCGGAGACATCATGACTGCATCCACCACCGCCACGAGACCGTTCGACTTCGCGCCCCTGGTGCCGGCCGGTTTGCCGGCGCCGGCGATCAAGTGGAATGGGTTTCCCAAGTACAACTTCACCGGCGGCCACAACGATGCCGCGCAGGTGCCGGTCGACGAACTGATCGCGGCTGCGACTGCGGTGCTCAAACGCGAGGGCAGGACGCTTGCGACCTATGGGCTCGAAAGCGGCCCCCTCGGCTACCGGCGGCTGCGCCAATTCCTGGTCGAAAAGCTCAAGCGCGACGCGGGGATTTCCTGTACGGCCGATGAGATTCTCATCACCTCCGGATCGCTCCAGGGCATCGAGCTCGTCAACGGCGTTCTGCTGTCGCGCGGCGACGCCGTGCTGGTCGAGCAGGTCACCTATTTCGGTTCGCTCAGCCGTCTTGCCCGCCTCGGCGTCAACGCCATCGGGGTGCCGCTCGATCACGAGGGCTTGCGCCTCGATGCGCTGTCCGCCGCGCTCGACGACCTCAAGGGACGCGGCATCCGCCCGAAGTACATCTACACCATCCCGACCGTGCAAAACCCGACCGGCGCCATCATGGGGGAAGAGCGGCGTCTGGGGCTGCTGCGCCTTGCGGAGGTCCACAACGTGCCGATCTTCGAAGACGACTGCTACGCCGACCTGATCTGGGACGGCAAACGGCCGCCGGCGATCTACGCACTGAGCAAGAGCCGCAACGTCATTCACATCGGCTCATTTTCCAAATCGATCGCGCCGGCGTTGCGGATCGGGTATGTGGTGGCGGACTGGTCGGTGCTGTCGCGCATGCTGCCGCTCAAGACCGACGCCGGCTCCGGCGCCCTTGAGCAGATGGTGCTCGCCGAATATTGCGCACCGCATTTTGCCGCCCATGTGCCGGAACTGACGCGGGCGTTGCGGGCAAAGCTCGAAACCATGATGGAATCGCTCGCCGAGCAGTTCGGCACCGCGGCCGAGTTCGATGATCCGAAGGGCGGCATTTTCCTGTGGGTCAAGCTGCCCGACGCAGTCGACACCCAAAAGCTCGCCCAGGCCGCACTCGCGGCGGGGGTCTCCATCAATCCGGGCTTCGAGTGGTCGCCGGACAAGCCCTATGGCAAGAGCCGGCTGCGGCTGTGTTTCGGCAATCCCTCTCATGCGGAGATCCGCGAGGGCATCGCGGTGCTGGCCGATGTCTGCCGCCGCGAATTCGGAGTGCCGAGCCGGATCGCCAACGTCGAGCGATCGACGGCGGGGTAGGGCAGCGTTCTCTCAACCCAAGAATGGGCTTCACTTGCGATGCGGTCTCAATTTCGAGGCTGCATTGATCGGCAATTCGAAACGCCCGCTTTCGGTAAGTTCGGTCTGCGCCGCCATCTTGGGAATAAGGCGAATGAGCCGGGCCGCCGTCTCTTCGACACCAAAATTTGCCCAACCGCCGGCAAGAAAGAAGAACACTATACGCGCGCGATCAAGCGCCGCACGCTCATGAGGTCGAGTTCTGATATGGAGGTCTCGCGTCAACACTGCCCAGCCACCCCGCTGATCAAGATCCTCGATCCATTCGACGTCAGAGGCGTTCTCGGCGAAGCAATCTCGCAATGCAACTACATGATGCTGACCGACGAACAGAGCGCTCAATGATCTGGCGATCCGTGGTGCAAGGTTATTGTCCAGCATGAGGTTCAAGCCGCAAGCTGCTTTTCAAAGCTAACGGCGTCGCGCACTGCACCAAGCGGCAGCTCGTACAGCTTGGCCACGCGTTCGGGAGAACCTTCGACCTGGACCGCCCGAAAGATCGTCTGTGTCGGTACCCCGCCATCGCTCACAACAGGGCGGCCAAACGCTCGGCTAGGATCGATAACAATCGACTTGCGAGATATCCCGAGCGGAAACCAGCGGGCGAGAACATCGGCATCAAATTCGAGATCGTGAAGACTTGGCTCCACAATTCGGTGGAAAACACTCTGGCGCTGCCTGAGGTCAACGAGTTCGCCTTCGCGAACATCATCGGTGATTTCAAAAAAGATGGTCTTTCCGTCAGTTCGGAAACGGCGGGTCGAAAATGGGCGTGCGTCATGCACAACATCCACTGCGCGGCCGAAGCATTCCCGAATTGTCTGCAGACTCAAACCAGCATCGCGGAAGGTTTTTACGAAGCGCAGCTCGATCAGGTCGCGGAAGCTGACATCAAAAGCGTCATCACCCTCGATCGGCGAGAAATCCGGAGTCCAGAGGGCGTCGCCGTATTCATAGCCGCAAAGCCATCGAACGATGGTCTGTCGAGCGACTTTGCGCAGACCCTTGGCCGGTATCCGCTGGAAATTGATAAGCCGCAATGCTTCGGAAGCACCGTAGGCGCCTCGCCCCAACGCGTAATCAATTCGTGTATCGTCTATCGGCCGACTCATGTTTCGCCTGCATGCTTTGATGTACGCCCCCCAAGCCGGACGTCAAGCCAAGCTTGCCGTTGTCGGGGCTCAAGCTTCATCGGCCGTGGCCGGTCACGCGCCGGAGCCCGCTCCCTCACTCCACCCGAATCCCCATGCTGCGCGCCACCTCGCCGAGATGCACGTAATCATCCTGCAGCATCTTCGCGACTTCGGCCTGGGTGCTGCTCGCGCCCTCGACGCCCTGCTCGGCGAATTCTTGTCTCACGTCAGGCAGGGTGACGGCCTTCGCGATTGCTGCGTTGAGCTTATCGATGATCGGCTGCGGCGTGCCGTTCGGCACGTAGATGCCGGCCCAGCCGACCGAGCTGTAGGCCGGGTAGCCGGATTCCGCGATCGTTGGCACGTCCGCCAGCGCCGGCAGGCGGGATGTGCCTCCAGTGGCAAGCGCGCGAAGCTTTCCGCTGCGGACATGGGGAAGGCGGCCCGCGATGGGCGCCATGGTCCACTGCGAGTCGTTGTTGACGACCGCATCGATCGCCGGGCCGCCGCCCGGATAATGGACCACGATCGGCTTTACGCCGGCCATGGCGATGAACATTTCGCCCGCGAAGTGGCCGGCCGTTCCAGCCCCGGCCGTCGACATCTTGAGCATCCCGGGATTGGCCTTCATCAGGGCAACCAGCTCTTGGACGTTGTTGGCAGGCAGCATCGGATTGACCGCGAGCAGCGTCGGGCTGATGACGAAACGGCCGACTGGGGTGAGGTCCCGCAACGGATCGAACGACACCTTCTTGATGTGCGGCAGAATGGCCAGCGTGCCGGCGCCGCCGTAACCCACGGTGTAGCCGTCGGGCGCGGACCTGATGGCTTTCTGGAGCCCCGGCTCGCCGAAAATGTTCTCGATCTCGATCGGCTGGCCAAGCAGCGGAGCCATGCCTTTGGCGATGATGCGCGCCTGAATGTCCGTCGCCGATCCCACCACCTCCGTGGCAATGAAATGGATCGGCTTGGCCGGGTAGTCTTGCTGCGCGCGGCTAAGCGTTGCTGTTGCGGCGAGCGCCGCGAACGCCAGTGCCGTTGCCTTTGCCAATAGATGCCTCATTCGTCTCGACCCTCCGATATGCGTGTTCTCGCGTCGTACCATGGTAGCCCGGATGGAGCGAAGCGTAATCCGGGGCCGGAGTGGCCTCGCGGCGCAGCCGTTCCCGGATTTCGCTTCGCTCCATCCGGGCTACGCGCTCCGGTCACTCGCCGCCCATGAACGACCGAAAAATCATGTCGGGCGCGCTGGTGTTGTGGCGCGACGGCAGGCGCCGTCCGGCCCACAGTTCGAGGGCGTCGGCGCGGCCAAACGACATGATCGGCGCGACGTCGTAGGCTTTGCCGCCTGCCGTGCGCCAGGCGACCTGGGCAGCGTCGGCGTTGGTTTCGGTCACGAACATTGAGCGCAGCGCCGCGAACGGACGCGCCGCGATGGCGCGATCGAATTTCACGTCGAGCGCGATGTGTTCGCGGTCGACGGCGTCAAGCCGCAGCGTCGCCTCGCCGCCGCGCGCGAAGGCGAGACGGAAGCTCTGCGTCGCCGGATCGAACGCGATGTCGCGGATGTCCACGAAGGGCCGTCCCGCCGTCTCGACCGGCCCGATCAGGAACGACGATCCATAGGCGCTGTAGGACAGGTGCTCCGGCGGCAGCGGGCGCGCGCGCCAGTATCCATCGGCGGGATAGAGCACCAGCACCTCCTCGGTGCGCTCCTTGAATTTCGTGAACAGCTGCAACAGGTGCAGGCCGGTCTCAACGCGCGCTCCGATCCGGACCGGAACCGCGCCCGGCCGCCAGAACGACGTGAACGTGTGACCGATCAGCTGCAGGTCGCCGGTCTCGTAAATCGTGACCCGGCGCGGCTCGGCGCGATGCACCGGATCGGCCGACATGTCGCAGTTGCGAAAGTCCGGGGCGGTGCGGTCAGCCACGATGGTGCCGGCATAGGCCGGGTGGATTGCCTCGATCGTGAACTGGCGCACGGCGGCCGAAGTGAGCTTGAGGTAGACGTTGTCGGTCTCGGCGCACAGCGTCGGCGTGCTGGCGTTCTCGACGGCCACCGCGACCGGGCCGGCCGCAAAGGAGCACGCAGGCGCCAACAGCACGGCGAGTAGAGTGCCGGAGCAAACCCGATTACGCCAACGTCGCATAGATGTCTCCCGAATTGGCGCGATCCGGCAATCCCATCAGCCAGTCGGTGATTTCGCCGGCATCAAGCTTGCGCCCGTGCACGAAAGCGAGGCTCTCGCCAAGCGACGCTTCAAATGCCCCATAGCCGATCGCGGCGCAACGCGCCACGCACGCGCACGCGATATCGCGCTGGATGGTGGTGAATTCGAACGACAGCGCCGGCGCCGGCGTGGAGAGCCCGGCCAGGACTTCAGCCTCAAAGCCCTCCACATCGATCTTGATGAAGCGCGGCACGCCGTGGCGCGCGATCAGCGCATCGAGGGTCGTGACCGGCACCTCGACGGTCCGGGTCCAATGCTGCCCTTCCCAGCCCGGCGCATCGTGGGCGGCCGTGATGAAGGCCTCGGACGCGGTCGAAACCGTCGGATTGTCGAGATTGAGCTTCAAGGCGACCCTGCCGGGCTCACGGCCGACCGCGCTCTCCACCAAGATCACGGTCTTGTCGCGGCCATAGATGAGCCGCAGCGTCATCGCCAGCGCGGGCTGGGGCTCGACCGCGATCACCCGCGCTCCCAGCCGCCGGAATGCCGCAACCCGGTCGCCCACGTGGCTGCCGATGTCGAACACCAGATCGCCCTTGGCAACAAAGCGGGCGTAGTGCCGGTCGAGCGCGCTGCGCCGCTGCCTGTCGCCGTAATAGATGCGCAGCGACCGGATCACGCCGCGCGCGGCGCGGACGCTGTCGAACATGGGTGTTCTCCTTACCTGCAGCGATGTAGCCCGGGTTGAGCGGCAGCGAAACCCGAGGGCGGCGTGGCCGTATGGGCAGGGCGGTCCCGGATTTCGCTTCCGCTCAATCCGGGCTGCGCGTGCCACGGCAACGTAGCCTTCAGGGCCAGGCCACCATATCTTAAGGTGGCGCCCATGACCCGTATCCCTTCTCATATCCCGGCTCCCGTCCCCGCCCCGCCGCCTGCCGATATCGCCTCCCTGATCTGCGGCCTGCGGGCCGGCGAGCGCGCCGCGCTGGCGCGCGCCATCACCCTCGTCGAGTCAAAGCGCCCCGACCACCAGCGCTCGGCGCACCAGCTGGTGCAAAGCCTCCTTCCGCACACCGGAACCGCGCGACGCGTCGGCATCACCGGGGCGCCGGGGGTCGGCAAATCGACCACCATCGACGCGCTCGGCAGCCATCTCACCGGGCTTGGCCACCAGGTCGCGGTGCTGGCGGTCGATCCGTCCTCCGCCCGCACCGGCGGCTCGATCCTTGCCGACAAGACCCGCATGGCGCAGCTCGCGGCCGACGCCCGCGCCTTTATCCGGCCGTCGCCGACCGCCGGCACGCTCGGCGGCGTTGCCGCCAAGACCCGCGAGACCATGCTGCTGTGCGAGGCGGCCGGCTATGACGTCATCCTGGTCGAAACCGTCGGCACCGGCCAATCGGAAACCGCTGTCGCCGACATGACGGATTTCTTCCTCGCCCTCATGCTGCCGGGCGCCGGGGACGAGTTGCAGGGCCTCAAGAAGGGGCTCGTCGAGCTCGCCGACATGATCGCCATCAACAAGGCGGACGGCGACAATCTCGCTCGCGCCAAGGCGGCGGCCGCCGCATATCGCGCGGCGCTCCACATCCTCACCCCGCGGCTCGCCGAATGGAACCCGCCGGTCATCACCTATTCGGCCGTGACGGGCGCAGGCGTGGCGCAGCTATGGGAGCACGTTCTCGACCACCATCGCCGCCTCTCCGCAACCGGCGCGTTCGCGGCGCGGCGGCGCGAGCAGCAGGTCAAGTGGATGTGGGCGCTGCTGGAGGAGAGGCTGCGCTCCCGCCTCGCCACCGACCCCAAGCTCAAGGCCAGGCTGCCGCAGTTGGAGCGCGCCGTCGCCGAAGGAACCCTGTCGCCTACGCTGGCGGTTGAGGATATCGTGGCGGCTTTGGGATTTTAGGACCTTGCGCACCATCCTCATCACCGGCTTCGGCCGCTTTCCCGGCGCGCCTTTCAATCCGAGCGGCCTGATGGCGACGCGCCTGGTGCGGCGCCGCCGCCCGGCGTTCGCCGCAACGCGGCGCATCGCCCATGTGTTCGCAACCCGCTACGACGCGGTCGACGGCGAGCTGCCCGCCCTGCTCAAGCGGGAGAAGCCCGATATCGTTGTGATGTTCGGCGTCGCCACCCGCTCGCACCGGGTGCGGATCGAGCAGCGTGCGCGCAATCGCATCGCGATGTTTCCGGATGCCAGCGGCCATCGTCCGGCGATGCGCACCATCGCGCCCCACCGGGACGCGCAGCGCAATCCCCTCCCGATCGCGCGCCTCGTGAAAGCCGCGCGCACGACCGGCGTGCTAGCAGCGGCCTCGCGCAACGCCGGCACCTATCTGTGCAACTACGTCTATTGGCGCGCGCTTGAGGCCGCCGCCCGGCCGGACGGTCCGGGCCTTGTGGTCTTCGTCCACGTGCCGCCGACCAGGTCGGCAAAGGCACCAAAGAAGCCTTTCAAGAGGCCTCTTAAGAGACTTTCGAAGAAACTTCCCAACAGGCGGCGAACACGAAAGCGCCGCGCGCCGCGCCTCAACGATCTCGTGCGCGCGGGCGAGGCGATCGTGCTGGCGATGAGTTCGCTCGCGGCAAGGCGGCGCCGGTAGGGTGAGCCGGCCCGATGGTAAACTCCGCGAAACCCGCCATCAGCCTCGCCGCTGGAACGCCCCGATGGGTTTCGCTATCGCTCAACCCATCCTACGGGTCCCGACCGGGCCGAAACTCGCGCTAAAAATCAGGCGTCTTCGCTTCCGGAATCGGGAACAGGTTCTTGCTGAAATGATCCCCGTTGTTCTCCGCGCAGACCGTCTCCAATCCCGGATTGGCCGCCTTGCGCCAGCGCTTGATCATGTGGAGCGGCGCGTTGAAGGCGTCCGGGTCCTCGACCGTCACGCTCGCCTCCAGCATGTTGCCGTCGGCGGAAATCCTATAGCGCTCGACCACATGCTCTTTCTCGGAGTGCGGCGTACGGAAATTGTCGATGAAGCTGAAACGGGTGGACAGGCCGATGGTGTCGACGACGAGTTCGCCGTTTTCATACCTGCCGATCGATTCCCCGAACCATGACGGTTTCACGACCTCCGAATGCTGGTCGGTCAGGTAGATGCGGCGCACCATGTGATCGCGCTGCCAGATCATCCACACCTGTTTCGGCGTCTGGATGAAGTACATCGGCTCGATCGGATAGAGCAATTGCCCGGGAACGCCGCCTGGATAACATCGCCCTTGAGCAGAGAACGGCAGGGCCCGCTCGCCGCTGAGCACCTCCTCGTTCGCGGCCTGCATCTGCGCGGCGGCCCAGGCCTTGAGGACCGGATCATCGATATTGCCGATCGTCGGCGTCACCTGTCCGGGGCCGTCCAGGTTGCCGTGAAACGGATGGGCCGGATGCTGCTTGATCGGACCGTGCCCGGTCCCCGGCGGCGGATCGAGAAAACCGCCGGCGCTGATCCAGCCGAGACCCTTGTCGGCGAGCGCCGGGATCGTGCCTGTTGCCGGCGTCTCGGCCATCGCCTGAATGCTCGTCACCGCGAGAGTCCCGAAGACGGCGGCGATGATGCGGGTCATCATCATTAATGCGACACGATGGAAATGGTCCGGTGAGGCGATTTTCAACATAGAGCGTTCCTCGCTGTGGCGCCGGCGTTGGGCCGATTTCGATCGGTATGCGGCTCGATCGTTTGTGGCACAGGATAACCGAACGTCACCAACTCCGGAAGCGGCGGCTCGGCAACCTCTAAGCTGTCATCGCCCGGCTTGACCGGGCGATCTAGTAACCACCGACCGTGGATACTGGATTGCCCGGTCAAGCCGGGCAATGACACGCTCGTGCAAACGAACTCCGCAGTTGCGCGCGGCCGCATCCGCGATATCGTACCGGTATGCGGGACCATATCGACTCCTGACCAACCGGGGTGGCGCTGAACCGATGGGAAACTTCGGCCGCAAGATCAGCCTGACGTTGTCTCTGGTTTTCCTGGCGCCGGTGGCGACCAAAGCCGTGCTGTGGTCGTTCGAGGAGCCGCGGCATTGGCAGACCGCGCGATGGTCGAGCGCCGGGATCCTGCCGGAGGCCGCGAGCGACCCGCAGGCGCGCATCGTGGTGTTCGCGGCGCGCACCGCCGGCTGGCGGGGCATTTTCGCGGTTCATACCTGGATCGTGGTGAAGGGAGCCGGCGCCGATGCGTACACCCGCTACGAAGTGACCGGCTTCGGTCGGCCGCTGCGGATCAACGGCCGGCCGCCGGACGGCTATTGGCTGGGCGACCGGCCCCGGATCGTCGCCGATATTCGCGGCGCCCTTGCGGCTGCCGCCATCCCTAAGATCGAAGCCGCCATCATGGCGTATCCGTATACCGAATACGGCGACTATCGCATGTGGCCCGGCCCCAACAGCAACACCTTCGTGGCGGCTGTGCTGCGCGCCGCGCCCGAACTTGAAATCGCCATGCCGCCGGAGGCCATCGGCAAGGACTATCGCATCGACGGCGCAATGCTCGGCCGCACCGCCAGCCGCACCGGGGTCGAGGCGGGCCTCTATGGGTTGCTGGGATTAAAGGTCGGCATGGTCGAGGGTATCGAACTCAATGTGCTCAGCCTCGTGGCCGGGCTCGATACGCTGCATCCGGCGCTGAAAATCCCGGCGTTCGGCCGCATCGACCTCGACCGGGTGGCGCCGCGTTCGGCGGTCGCCGACCCGCAGGGTCAGGCGCGTTGATGGATAAGATTCCCGCTCCGACCGAACCGCTGCCTGGGAGGTCGTGCGGCGGCTGCACCTTGTGCTGCAAGATCATGGGTGTCCCGGAAATCGACAAGCCGCGGGGCGCATGGTGCCCCCACTGCGTGCGCGGCAAGGGGTGTGGCATATATGCGGATCGCCCCGGCGGATGCCGCGCCTTTCTGTGCGGATGGCTCGCCAATCCGAGGTTTGGTCCTGAATGGAAGCCCGATCGATCGAAGATCGTCATCACGGTCGACCGCGACGGCAACGGACTCGATTTTCAATGCGATCCGGGCTTTCCGGAAGCATGGCGCAAGGAACCCTACTACGGCCAGATCAGGAGTCTCGCCGCCATCGCGGTCCGCCACAATGGATTGGTTTCCGTGAATTCAGGGAGAAATCTCATCATCGTGGGGCCGGAAGGCGAATTCGCACTCGGCGAGGTCGCCGACCAGGATGAGATCGTCCGGGAGTTTTCGGGTGACCGCCTCGTTGGCGTACGTGTAATCAAGGCGGGGAAACCCACCGTTGAGGCATATTGAATCATTTCCGGCAGGTGACCGCGGCCGGCGTCTGTGCGAACTTCTGACCCGACGATGCACGCCGCCCCGCCGTGCCGGCAGGATCAAAATCAACCACGGGATAGCCGATGCGCGATACTTGGCCGCTTCTCGCAGGGATCGAATTTCCTCCGCTCGCCCGCCGACGCATAGACACCTTGCAGGTCAATGTCGGCTACCGCTGCAATCAATCCTGCGTGCACTGCCACGTGGGTGCGAGCCCGCAGCGCACCGAGGAGATGGCAAGCGAAACCGTTGACCTCGTGGTTGCGGTGCTGGCGCACCGGCATATCTCGACACTCGACATCACCGGGGGAGCGCCGGAACTCAATCCGCATTTCCGCCGGCTGGTTCGCGCCGCCCGCGATCTTGGCGTGCGTGTCATCGACCGCTGCAATCTCACGATCCTGGAGGTGGCTGGCCAGGAAGACCTCGCAGAGTTCCTGAAGCTGGAGCAGGTCGAGATCGTTGCCTCGCTGCCGTGCTATCTTGCTGACAATGTGGACAGGCAGCGCGGTAAGGGCGTTTTCGAAAGCTCGATCAGAGGTCTGCAGCGTCTTAATGCGCTGGGTTATGGACGGGACGGAACGGGCCTCATTCTCAATCTCGTCTACAATCCCCAGGGCCCCTCGCTGCCGCCGCCCCAGGAGGCGCTCGAAGCCGACTACCGGCGCGAACTCGGAGACAAATCCGGCATCGTATTCAATCGCCTGTTCACCCTTGCCAACATGCCAATTCAGCGGTTTGGATCGACCCTCATCTCCAAAGGCGAATTCGATCGCTACATGGGGCTGCTGCGCCAAGCCCATCGCGACGACAATCTCGACAGCGTGATGTGCCGCGACCTCGTCTCGGTCGATTGGCGCGGCTGTCTCTATGATTGCGACTTCAACCAGATGCTCGACCTGCCGCTGACCGGACCAGATGGCGCACGACGCCGGCTCGAAGACCTGCTGACGGACGATCTCGACCACAACCCGATCCAGGTCGCCGGCCACTGCTATGGCTGCACCGCCGGACAGGGATCGAGTTGCGGCGGGGCGCTGAAGGAAGCGGCGGAATGAATGCAGGCCTTGCACGCTGCCACCCTCCCCTGGAGGGGGAGGGCAAAGGACGTCCTTTTGCTGCCGAAGGCAGTCCGGGGTGGGGTGACGGCGAGGCAGCAGGCGACGGCGGCGCAGTATATGTGGAAGCGCTGTCACCCCCTCCCGGCCCGCTGACGCGGGCCGACCTCCCCCCAGCCGAACCTCGCTATAGCGAGGGTTCGGCCACTCAACAAAGTGACCGAAGTCGGCAACAGCCGACTTCGGTTGGGGGAGGTGGTGCGCTTGGCGTCGATAAGGAACAGGACGCACCGCCGCTGCCTGCCGGCCGCATGTGCCCGCTGGACTATTTCTACGATCCGGCGGTGTTCACCAGACGCGTGGACTTTTCCGCCGATATCCTCTACGTCGCCGGCGGCCTCTACGGAAACCTTGCGGCGGCCGACGCGATCGAGCGGCTCGCGGCGGCGGAGCGCGGCAATGTCGCGATCGTGTACAACGGCGACTTCCATTGGTTCGATGCCGAGGACGAGTGGTTCGACGCGGTCGAACGCGTCGTGACGCCCCATCGCGCGCTGCGCGGCAACGTCGAAACCGAGATCGCCCGCGCCTCAGACATTGGCGCTGGATGCGGCTGCGCCTATCCGAGCGGCGTCGCCGACGACGTGGTGATGCGCTCGAACCTTATCTTGAGCGAACTGCGCGGCGTCGCCGCCCGCGCACCGGCTGCACGGGCGCGTGTTTCAGGGCTACCGATGCACCTCGTTGCCGAAGTCGGCGGCCGGCGCGTCGGCATCGTGCATGGCGACGCGACCTCACTCGCGGGCTGGGGCTTCACGCGCGAAAACCTCGTTGCCGCCCCCCCGGCCACGCTTGCTGATCTGCGGGCTCGGTCGCACATCGATGTGTTCGCATCGACCCACACCTGCCTTGCCTTGCTGCACGACGCCGCGCTGCCGAACGGGCGCCTCACAGTGATCAACAACGGCGCCGCCGGGATGCCGAATTTTAAGGGCACTCGTCACGGCCTCATCTCGCGGATCGCGACGACACGCTCGCCTCACGGGGCCGTCTATGGTCTCAAGCGCGATGGCGTGCATATCGATGCACTTGCGGTCGGCTACGACCACGGACGATTTCTCGATCGCTTCCTTGCCCGTTGGCCCGCAGGCACGCCCGCCCATTTGTCTTATGCGCGGCGCATACTTGAAGGCCCCGCCTACACCGTCGCGTAGGCGCTCGTGTAGGCGGCGTGATGAAGCTCTCCATCGTCATGCCGGTGCTCAACGAAGCCGACGGCATTGAGGAAGCGCTCGGCGCGCTGGCGCCGCTGCGCGCGCGCGGCGTCGAGGTCGTGGTGGCCGACGGTGGCAGCACCGATGCGACCGTCGCGCTCGCGCGTCCGCTCGCCGATATCGTCATTGCGGCGCCGCGCGGGCGCGGCACGCAAATGAATGCGGGCGCCGCGGCGTCAGGCGGCGACGTGCTGTTGTTTCTCCATGCGGACACGCGCCTTCCGCCGCAGGCCGACGCCCTCATCCGCGATGGCGTTGCCCGGTCCGGCTGCCCCTCGGGACCATTCTGGGGACGATTCGAAGTCCGCATTGCCGGCGCGCACCCGCTGTTTCCGGTCATCGCCGCCGCGATGAACCTGCGTTCGCGGCTGACCGGCATCGCGACCGGCGACCAGGCGATCTTCATGTCGCGGGCGGCGTTCGGGCCGGGCTTTCCCGATATTGCGCTGATGGAGGACATCGCCATGACGAAACGCCTCAAGCGCACCGGTCGCCCGCTGTGCATCACGGCGCCGGCCGTCACCGCGGGGCGGCGCTGGGAAAAGCACGGCGTGATGCGAACGATTCTCCTCATGTGGTGGCTGCGGCTGGCGTATTTTCTCGGCGCGAACCCCACCTGGCTGGCGCGATCCTACGGCTATGTCCCTCGGCAATCCTAACGGTGTTGCAATCGCAATCCTCGCCAAGGCGCCCCTGCCGGGCCTTGCCAAGACGCGGCTCGCGCCGGTGCTTGGCGCGGATGGCGCCGCCAACCTCCAGGCCCGCTTTATCGCCCACACCGTAACGACGGCGCACTCGGCCGCCTTAGGTCCGGTTACCTTGTGGGTGGCGCCCGACCATCACCACCCTGTGTTCCAGGCCATTACGGCGCCGCCCGGCGTCGCTCTCGCGGCGCAGCCGGAAGGCGACCTCGGCGCGCGCATGATGGCTGCGGTGGAGGCCGCACGCGGCCCCGCGATCGTGGTCGGCACCGATTGTCCGGCGCTCACGCCCGAGCATTTGCGCGCGGCGGCGCGGACACTCCTCGATGGGATTGACGTGGTCATCATACCGGTGGATGACGGCGGTTACGGCCTCATCGGCATGCAGCGACCGCAACCGGCGCTGTTTGAAGGCATGACCTGGAGCACGTCATCGGTGATGGCGCAAACGCGCCGCCGCCTCAGCCGCCTCGGTCTTTCCTGGCGCGAGCCGGCGCGCCTGTGGGACGTCGATCGACCTGCCGATCTCGACCGCCTTGCGGGCGCGGGGCTAGCGAGTTTGCTTCTTTGAGCGTCGTGGCAGTAACTTGGAAAGGGAGGTTACCTGATGTCGGGCCGCGTCCTCCTCCTCTCCCCGCTTGCGGGGAGAGGAGAAGCGCCGAGCGACCGGCGTCCTCGCCACTCAACTCACCGTGCAGCCGCCGCTCCAGGCCACAGCGCCGGCGCAGAGCGCAAATATTGGTTGGGCCGTTTGATGTCGGTGCCAAGCGCGCGCGCCGCATGCCAGCCCCAATGGGGATCGTCGAGGACGGCGCGCGCCAACGCCACCATATCGGCTTTGCCGTCGGCGATGATGCCTTCGGCCTGCTGCGCCGTCACGATCAGGCCGACCGCGCGGGTCGCGAGGCCTGTCGCGCGCACCGCAGCGGCGATCTCCACATTGTAGCCCGGCGTCGTCGGCGTGCGCGCATCGGGCGAAATGCCGCCCGAGGAGACGTCCACATAGTCCAAGCCTGCGGCATGAAGCGTCTTGGCGCAGAACACCGCATCGGCCGCCGTCAATCCGCCGTCGCGCCAATCGCTGCCGGTGATGCGGGCACCGAGCGCGATGGTGCGCGGCACCACCGGCCGCACGGCCTCGGCGATTTCGCGCGGAAAGCGCATGCGATTTTCCAGCGAGCCGCCATATTGATCGGTGCGCTGGTTTGAGATCGGCGACATGAAGCTGTGGGCCAGATAGCCGTGGGCCATGTGCAGCTCGATGGCGTCGAAGCCGATCCGCACGGCGCGCTGCGCCGCCGCCGCGAAGGCGCCGCGCACGCGGGCGAGATCATCCGCCGCCATCGCGCGCGGCGTGTGCCAACCGGGCCCGAACGGCTGCGCGGACGGCCCAATGGTTGCCCAAGGGTCCTGGCCCGGTTTCAGGGGGCCGCCGCCCTCCCAAGGCCGCTGCACCGAGGCTTTGCGGCCCGCATGGGCAAGCTGGATGCCGAGCTTGGCGGTCCCGGCGCGTCGGCAGAAATCGACGACGCGCTTGAGCGCTGCTTCGGATTCGTCCGAATAAAGCCCCATGCAGCCATGGGTGATGCGGCCGTGGCGCTCCACATGGGTCGCCTCGACAATGACGAGCCCGGCGCCCGAGTTCGCCAGCATGCCGAGATGGGTAAGGTGCCAATCGGTGGCGCAGCCGTCGACGGCGCTGTACTGGCACATGGGGGCCACGACGATGCGATTTTCCAGTTCGACGGTGCCGAGCCGGATTGGCGAAAACAGGATGCTTGGCATGAGATGGGGGCCGCATGAGGAGGAACGAACGCCTCCGGTATATCGGTCGCAGCGGTGGCCGCAACCTGCGCCAGGCGCAGACGGTCTATGCAGCAAGTAGCCCGGGTTGAGCGCAGCGAAACCCGGGGGCGGCATTGCCGCATGGCGATCCCGGATTTCGCTGCGCTCAATCCGGGCTACGATTCGCTCGCTCGGTCACCCCGCACCAAGCCGCATGATCGCCAGCGCCAGCGCCTGGGCGCGGGGCACGATCGAATCCACCTCGAGATATTCCTCCGGCGAGTGCGCCCGGCCGCCGATCGGGCCGACGGCGCAGATGGTGGGAGCGCCGACGCTCGCCGCGAAGCCGGAGTCGGCGCAGCCGCCGGCGAATACGCCTTCGACCGGCTGGCCAAGCGAGCGGGCACAGGCGGCATAATGCTCGAACAGGCGGCGCGATGCATCGCTCGCCACCAGCGGTTCGAACTCGCCGGTGATTTCGAGGCTCGCACGCGTGCCCGGCACGTTGGCCTCGGCGACAATAGCCTCGATCGCCGCCAAGGTGCGCTCGCCTTCCTCCGGGTGGATGAAGCGCAGGTCGAGTTCGGCCGTGGCATGGGGGGCCACCGTGTTGACGGTCTGGCCGCCCGCAATGGTGCCGACATTGCAGCTGATGCCGTTTGGCAGGTCGGTGAGCGCATGCAGCTTGACGATCTTGCGGGCCAGCTCCTCGATGGCGCTGATGCCGTCGGCGAGATTGTTGCCGGCGTGAGCCGCTTTACCGATGACCTCGATGCGCATGAATTTGCCGCCCTTGCGTCCGGTGACGATGCCGCCGCCGGGACGGCCGGGCTCGCTGTTGAACACCGCGCGGGCCGTTCGCGCGACGTCCTTGATCAACGCCTTGGAGGACGGCGAGCCGATCTCCTCATCGGCGGTGAACAGGGCGGTGACCGGCGACGGCGTGGCGGCAAACCGCGCAAGCGCTGCAAGCACGAAAGCGTTGATGACGACGCCGGCCTTCATGTCGCAGCAGCCTGGTCCTAAGCCATGGCCGTCGACCGTATAGAACGGACGCCGGCCGGCCTCGCCCGCAGGAAACACGGTGTCGCGATGACCGAGCAGCAGCACCGGCGCGTTCGCGGCCCCGCCCGCTACGTTGTCAACCTGCGCCCGGATGGCATCGCCGAAGCGGTCGTTGCCGATGACCGAAGACGCGATGTCGTGCGCAGACAGAAATGCGCGCAACCGCGCCCCGACCGCGTCGACTCCGGCCTTGTCGTAGCTGCCGCTGTCGATGTCGACAAGCGCGCGCACGAGGTCGAGCATGGCGTCCCTTTGGGACGCGAGCCAATCCAAGACCAACGCTTCGGTTCCGGCCGGTGCATCCATCATGACCTCGTTTTGACTCCATTTCGCGGTAATATCGAATCGACAAGCGGGGGATTGGATATGACAATTCGGCTCAAGCTTGCGTCGTCGCTTCGGTGCTCGGTTGTGTTCTTATCCATCATTGCGGTCGCGCCGGCAGTTGCGCAATCCTCCCAACGTGGTGGGGCCTCGGCGCCAGCGCAGCCGACGGTTCTGGGCCCCGCGATGCTGCGCCCCGGCGATCTCTCCTGCGGCGCGGGCCCGGCGGGCTTGGGATCATGGAGCGCTGAGCGTATCGACCAGACCTTGTCCCTCAATGATTCGCAACGCACCAAATTCAACGGCCTCAAGACCGCCTCGCAACGGGCGATCCAATACTTGAACGAGAGTTGTCCCAAGAACGATCCCGCCACCCCGACCGGCCGCCTGGAGACCATAGAGAGACGGCTGTCCGCGATGCTGGAAGCAGTGCGGACCGTCCAGCCGGCGCTTGATGATTTCTACGCCGCATTGACCGATGAGCAGAAGGCTCGCCTCGCCGCGATCGAACCTTCCGGCGACGTGGCAAGCTCGTCGACCGATCGGGATCGTCGGGGCGGCTTGCACCAGCGCCGTGCCCGGGGCCGGCATTTTCGGTTCCGCCTGCCGCTTTAGAGCACGTTCCGGTCATATTGAAGCATCTGCCATCTCTCCCGGGTCGTGGCCGGGCTGGTCCCGGCCACCCCGATAGTGACTGCTCCGTGCCTCAACGTTCGGGGTCGCCGGGACAAGCCCGGCGACGACGCTGGGATGTGATTCGAAACGATCGAAATCCGCTGCAGGCTAGCGGGCCGCTGTCGCAGGTAGATGCGCCTTGAGGAATCTACGCACCCGGTTGATGGTCCGGGCCTTCAGTTCGGGCACGTCCTTCCACGGATAGACTACCACCTCGGCGTTCGGCGCCAGCGATGCAACATCGACGGACGCCTGATACGCGTGCGCCGCGGTGTCGTCGGGCAGGACGAGCATCGGCGTTGGGCAATTGCGCGCGAACTCGCGCGACACGCTGTACACGAAGTCGGGCCGGACGCGGTAAAGGTTGTGCAGGTATTTCTCGATGGTTTCCATCGAGACCTCGGGCCGGCGCTCGCGGAATTCTTTGGCCCAGACATCGCGGCTTAAATTGTACATCACGTCCGGGTTCTCCGGCCGGTGGCCGATCGGCTGGCTCAGCACCCCTGCGACGACGCGTTCCGGGGCCCGCTCCATCAGCTTGAGGGCAAACGAGCCGCCGATGCAGTTGCCGAAGAAGAAGAACTGGCGGATGCCGAGGTGGTCCATCAGCCCCAACTGGTCGTCGGCGAAAGCGCCCCACGGGTCATCGACCGGGATCGGCCCCGTGGATTCGCCGCCGGTGGCGTTGCGCTGGTCCATGGCGATGCAGCGGAAGTCGCTCTTGAACTCCTCCATCGCATTGATGACCGCGTTCGCCCAATTGCTGATGCGC
>Ga0257161_1000008_pt1 | contig 45624 bp, 37 predicted proteins | sample NR01A_FD_185954 | JGI IMG/M metagenome (GOLD analysis project Ga0257161, IMG submission 185954) | Soil microbial communities from H.J. Andrews Experimental Forest, Oregon, United States - NR-01-A | ecosystem: Environmental > Terrestrial > Soil > Temperate forest > Bulk soil | place: USA: Oregon... | reverse complement strand
CGGTGTTTTTCTGTGCGCAGGAGACCTGGGACGAAACACTGAAAAACACCGTCAGCTCTTGGTGGACGGCTGCCCGGAACACGGCGCGCGTAGCGACGCTGAACCCGGTTACGGTCAACATGTGCTGGGCATCGGACAAGAACGCGCTCGTGGCCGATCCGGCCGTCGTCGCGGGCTTCCAGAAGATCCGCGGCAACGAGAAGGTGACGATCAGCTTCCCTCGCGACAGCTCCGGTACGCTGCTCGGCTCCGGCGATATCATGAACCAATGGGAGAGCGGCAAGCTCAACTGCTCGACCGTCTCGCCTGACGCCTCGATCCTGGGTCTGCGCTCAGCGAAGTGGAACGCCGCCGAGCAGACGATGTACGCATCGTCGATGGTTATCGGCGTCGTCAACCCCCAGGCGGCCGAAGTTCTCGGAAAATTCTACAACAAGGACCCCAAGGCCCTCACGTTCCTGGATCTCATTGCCGTGGCCGGCAAGAACTGGGCCGATCTCGCTCCGGGCAACACAGAGGTTGCGAACTGGGGAACCGTAAAAGGCCACGCCACCGACTGCGCGCGTTCGGCAAGCTGCCAGGTGGTTGCCGTAGCGCTCGCGTACTCTGCCTCCGGCCAGGTGAACATGACCGGTCGCGAACTGTCCAACCCGAAGGTCAAGTCGGTCATCGACTCGTTCCGTGAAAAGGTCGACCACACGGAGGGCTCGACGGGCCGATTGACGCAGAAGTGCTTCGTGAACCCTGTGGAATGCGACTTCTTCTTTACCTACGAGTCAAGGATCTCGGACGTCGAGAAGCAGATCCCAGGCGCGACCGTCCTCTACAATGACCGCGTCATTCAGGCTGACCAGGTCGTCCTCGTGACGACGACCGATCCGGCGCAGAGGGAAGCAGCGGTTCGTTTCATCGAGCACATCATGTCGCCCCCGATCCAAAAGCTCATTGCCGAGAAGTATGGCTTCCGGCCCGGGACCGTTGTTGACGTCGCCGGACCGATCCAAAAGCTGAAACTGCTTCGGCTCGGCATTGTCCGCAATCCGAACCCGATCTTGGTCAAGGCCGTCCTCGCAAGCGTAAGCACGTCACCCTGACGTTACTCCGGCGCGCTCCCTATCCTCCCTGAGAGGTCGTAGGGCGGAGTAGCCACCGGGTCCGGCCCTCGGCCGGCCCGATGATAAACTCCGCGTATTCCGCCGTCGTCGCACGCGGCGGATTACGCCGGAGCCTGCCATCGGGCCGCGCTTCGCGCGGACCCGTTGGGCCAATCCGCCCTACGCACTTCATCATTTCCGCCGCCCCGCCAGCACCCGGTCCACCATTTCGCCGGCTTGGCCGAGATAGTTTGCCGGATCGCACAGCTTTTCGAGCGCGGCGCGATCGAGATGCTTGGCGACCTCCTTGTTTTCCGCAAGCAGGTCGACCAGCGGGCGGCCGGTGGCGATCACCTGCCGGCAAATGTCGTAGACGAGATCGTGGGCATATTGGCGGCCGATATGCGGGCCAAGCCCCATCATGACGGCTTCGGACACGATCAGGCCGCGGGTGACGTCGAGGTTCGCCCGCATCTTCTTCTCGTCGACCTGCAGGCCTGAGACCAGGAAGCGGGTCTGCGCCAAGGCGCCGGCGGCCAGGCTGAAGATTTCCGGCACCGCGATCCACTCGATCTCCCACGGGCCGGTGGCGCGCTCGTGGTCCTCGATCATTGCATCAAGCAGTGCGGCGACGTGCTGGCGGACCAGCGACGCGGTTGCCGTGATGTAGACCGAGGAGATCGGATTGCGCTTTTGCGGCATTGTGCTCGATGAGCCGCGGCCCTCGTGAAACGGCTCGTAGACCTCCTCGACCTCGGTCTGCATCATCAGTTTCACGTCGAAGGCGATCTTGCCGCAGCTGCCGGTGACGAGGCCAAGGAAACACCCGACTTCCGCAATGCAGTCGCGCACCGTGTGCCACGCGATCTGAGGCTGCCCGAGGCTAAGCTCCTTCATGAGCGCGGCCTGAACTTCAAGGCCGCGCTTGCCCAATGATGACAAGGTCCCGGCGGCGCCGCCGAACTCGCCGACCAGGACGCGAGGGCGCAATTCCTTCAGCCGTTCGAGATGGCGCTCGAATCCCGCGAGGTAGGTTGCGGCCTTGTAGCCGAACGTGATCGGCACCGCCTGCTGGAGATTGCTGCGGCCCGCCATCGGGGTGTCGCGATAGCGTTTTGCAAGGGCCGCCAGCGCGTCCGAGATCGCAACGAGATCAGCCTCGATGAGATCGAGGGCTTCGCGGATTTGCAGGACCGTGGCGGTGTCGGTGATGTCCTGGGTGGTGGCGCCCCAGTGGCACCATTCGCCGAGGCCGTCCCGGCACAGCGCAACGAGTTGCTGCACGACCGGCAGCACCGGATAGCCGATGCGCTCGGTCTGAGCTTTGAGTTTGGCGAAGTCGTATTCGGCGATCGAGCAATGGCGCTGGATTTCATCGCACGCATTCTGCGGAATGACGCCGAGACGCGCCTGGGTGCGGGCGAGCGCCGCTTCGATGTCGAGATATTTCTGGATGCGATTTTCGTCCGCAAAGATGCGCCGCATCGGCTCGGTGGAAAATATGTCGCGGAAAATACCGGAGCTCATTCCAACGGCGGTCATTCTTCAGCCTTTCGGAGGTCAGGCAGGCATGATCAGGCGCCATCCCTACAGAACGGGTAGGCGGCCGTCCATCTCCGGTTACTTTGATTAGGTTGACCTTGCCAGTGTCATTGCCCGGCTTGACCGGGCAATCCAGTATCCCCCGGTCGATGGTTACTGGATCGCCCGGTCAAGCCGGGCGATGACACTGTGGGAGTGTCGAGAGATGCTCTGGCTCATCGGTTAGAACCATTCTACCTTGCAGTTTAGAGCGATTTCACTTCATTGCACTTGCAGGACATCGCCGCCAAATGCCAAGAATAATGTTGTCGTCCGGAGGACGCGCTCGTGGGCGAGCGCAGTGAGATTGAGCGACCGGATCGAACCGGGAGTGCCGTAGCGTGATCGTGTGTTCGTGCAACGTCATTTCGGACCATCAGGTTCGATCCGTTACGGCCGAGCGCACTGTCCGAGCCACCAGCGAGGTCTATCGGTGTTTGGGATGCAGCGCCGAATGTGGGCGTTGTGCTCGCACGATCAGGCGAATCATGGAAGAGGCCCTGGCTGAGGCGACACCGGCGCTCGCGGCAAGAACCTGCATTTGCGCTTCGTCCGAGCCCCCGCCGTCCTGCCCTCCCCTGCAAGATGGCGGGGACGGTCTTGATTTGCTCTCCCCACTTCCAGCGGAGAGCAAAGACGAGCCAGAAAACGCATCAGCGTTGTCGTCAACACGGTAACTCCGCCGTCGCCACACGCCCTGGTTGGTTGCCTCGAATTTTCAACAGGTTTGGGTCGACGGAACTTCCCGGCCAACATTAGAATTGTTATTATTTAATTCTGTCCTCATCTGCCGAGCGGCAGCCAAGCAGCGAGACATTACCATGCGCGGAGATACAACCGTAATTGAATACCTCAACAAGGCGTTGCGTCACGAGCTTACCGCCGTCAATCAGTATTGGCTGCACTATCGCCTGCTCGAGAACTGGGGCTACCAGACCCTTGCCAAGAAATGGCGCAAGGAGTCCATCGAGGAGATGGAACACGCCGATAAGCTCGTTCATCGCATCATTTTCCTCGATGGCTTTCCCAACATGCAGGTGCTCGATCCGCTGCATATCGGGCAGACCGTCAAAGAGGTATTAGATTGCGATCTTGCGGCTGAGATGTCCGCGCGTGCCCTTTATCAGGAGGCGGCGGGTTATTGCCATGGCGCCAAGGATTACGTGACCAGGGATTTGTTCGAAAAATTGATGAGCGATGAGGAGGAGCACATCGACTTCCTCGAAACGCAGCTTGAACTTGTCGCTCGCCTCGGACTTGAGCTTTACGCTCAATATCATATCGGGGAAACCAAAGACGATTGAACCCGGGTGCCTTCGCAGCTGGTCATGCCGGGCTTATCCCATCGGCGCTAAGCTAAGGGCGTGGGCGGGTCCTTTCTGCTACCTCTCCCCGCAAGCGGGGAGAGGTAAGGCCGCCCGCTGGGCATCCAAAAACGCTCCGCCCGCGCCGTCGGGTTGCAGCAGACCACGAACTCGCGCAGGCCACGGTTGGGGGTGCGTTTTGCCTCGCTTCTTGGCATTGTAGTTCCTTCGGGGTTGGCAGAGGGGGGCCGCCACGAAGGAGACGAACCCGCGTGAAGATCGACCGGTTCGAAAAGACGTTCACCACGGCGCCAAGCGCACGGCGGGCAACGCGGCGATGGCGACGCCGCTTGGTCAGCATCGTGATCGTGCTAGCCATCGCGGCGGGCTACCTTTGGTTTTATGCCCCGCAGTATCTCCCCGCATACTTGGCCCAGTACCGCCAAACGCAAATTCAGGCCAGCGAGGCTGGCGGACGGGGCTCCCGGGCTCTGCGCGGCGACGGGCCGGTGCCGGTGCTCGCCGCGGTGGCGAGCAAAGCCGATGTCCCGGTCTACTTCGATGGCGTCGGCTCGAGCCGCGCGCTCAACACCGTGACGGTGAAGGCCCAGGTCGACGGCAAGCTGATGAGCGTCAATTTCAAGGAGGGCCAGGACGTCGATCAGGATTTCGTTCTGGCGGAAATCGACGCGACGATCTACCAGGCGCAATATGATCAGGCCGTCGCCAAGAAGGCCATGGATGAAGCCCAGCGGGCCAACGCCCGCCTCGATCTCGAACGCTATGCCCGGCTGATGCAGACCAATTCGGCCACGCGCCAGCAGCATGATACGCAGCGGGCGCTGGTGGCGCAGCTTGAGGCCCAGGTGCAGGCCGATCAGGGCGCCATCGAGAATTCCAAAGCGATCCTGTCCTACACCAAGATCATTGCGCCGCTTGCCGGCCGCACCGGCATTCGCCAAGTCGACGCCGGCAACATCGTGCACGCCGCGGACACCACCGGGATTGTGGTGATCACCCAGGTCAGGCCGATCGCCGTCATCTTCACGCTGCCGCAACAGCGCCTCGCCCAGGTCAACAAGGCGTTCACGCAGGAAGCATTGAGCGTTCAGGCGCTGGGGGACGACAATCGCACCGTCGTGGATCGCGGCACGCTCACCGTGATCGACAACCAAGTCGATCAGACCACCGGGACCGTAAAGCTCAAGGCCGAATTCCCGAACAAGGACCTGCAAATCTGGCCGGGCCAGTTCGTCAATGTGAAGCTCCTGGTCGATACCTTGCGGCAGGTCATCGTCGTGCCCACCGCTGCGGTCCAGCGTGGCCCGAACGGAACCTTTGCGTACGTCGCAAATGATGACAACACCGTCACGGTGCATCCCGTGACGGTCGCCCAGCAGGATGACGTTGAGGCCGTGATTGCGGCCGGCCTCGACGAGGGCGAGCGCGTGGTGACGACGGGGTTCTCGCAGTTGACCGACGGCGCCAAGATCGCGATCGGAACGCAGGACGACCTGCAACGGCCGGCCGGCAGCGAACGCCGCCGCCGCGGCGCGCCGCGCGAAACCCCCGCGGCCCGATCCGAACCGACGCCGCGCACCGACACCGTCGCCCGCCCCGCCGAACCGCCAACGAGCGGCGCCTCCGCACAGCCGGCGGCGTCGCCAGAGCAATCCCGCGACACCACGCAGCGGCAGACCCAATCCGGCACCGCGACCGCTACGCCATGAGCGTATCGTCGCCCTTTATTTTCCGGCCGATTGCCACCTCGCTGCTCGGCGTCGCCGTGATGTTGGGCGGCATCCTTGGATATTTCTTGCTGCCGGTCGCATCGCTGCCGCAGGTCGACTTTCCGACCATCCAGGTGACGACGCAACTGCCGGGCGCCAATGCCGAAACGATAGCGTCGCTCGTCACCGCCCCGCTGGAACGCCAGTTCGGACAAATCCCGGCGCTCGCGACCATGTCGTCGTCGAGTTCCTTCGGGGTCAGCCAGATTACCTTGCAGTTCGAGCTCAATCGCGAAATCGACGCTGCCGCGCAGGATGTGCAGTCCGCGATCAATGCGGCAGGTTCGACGCTGCCGCGCAATCTCCCCTACCCGCCGGTCTATTCCAAGGTGAATCCAGCCGACGCGCCGGTGCTGACGCTGGCGCTGACGTCGCCTGTGATCTCGTTGCGGCAGATGAGCGATCTCGCCGACACCTTGATCGCGCAGCGGCTCAGTGAGGTGAGCGGCGTCGGCCATGTCTCGGTCCAGGGCGGGCTCAAGCCTGCGGTCCGGATCCAGGCCGATCTCGCGAGGCTTGCCTCTTATGGCATCGCGCTTGAGGACCTGCGCAGCGCGATCGTGGCGGCCAATGTGGCGGGCCCGAAAGGGTCGCTCGATGGCGCCCAGCAGTCCTATACGATCGCTGCCAATGACCAGGTCACCGGCATCGAGACGTATCGCAGTCTGATCATCGCGTATCGCAGCGGCGCACCTGTCATGCTCCGCGATGTCGCCGATGTCATCGACGGTTTGGAAAACAGCAAGGTCGGCGGATGGTACCAGAGCCTGCCGGCCGTCATCATCGATATTCAGCGTCAACCGGGCGCCAATGTCATTGACACCGTTCGCCGCGTCGGCCAGGAGCTGCCGCGCCTGCAGCGCGTCATGCCCAAGGGCGTTTCCCTGGCCGTGGTCCAGGACCGCACCGGCACCATCCGGGCCTCGGTGCATGACGTCCAGTTCACCCTGATATTGAGCGTCGGCCTCGTTGTCATGGTGGTGTTCATTTTCCTGCGCACCATCCGGGCCACCATCATCGCCGGCGTCGCGCTTCCGCTGTCGCTCATTGCCACGTTCGCGGTGATGTGGTTCTGCAGCTTCAGCCTCGACAATCTTTCCTTGATGGCGCTGACCATCGGCACCGGTTTCGTGATCGACGATGCGATCGTCATGATCGAGAACATCGTCCGTCACATGGAGGAGGGCGAGCCGCCGTTTGAGGCTGCACTCAATGGCGCCAGGGAGATCGGGTTCACGGTCATCTCATTGACTGTATCTCTGGTCGCGGTGTTCATACCGCTGCTGTTCATGAGCGGCATCGTCGGGCGGATGTTCCGCGAATTCGCCTTGACGCTCACGGTCGCGGTCATCACCTCGGCGGTGGTTTCCCTCACCTTGACACCGATGATGTGCAGCCGCCTGCTTCGCCAGCCCTCACCCTACCCTCCCCCGTTTGCCGGGGAGGGTAGGGTGGGGGCGGTCGGTGCGCTGACCCGGCGGCTCAATCGCGCCGTCGAGCGCGCCGTCGACGGCTATCATGCGAGCCTTGAATGGGTGCTGCGCCACGAGCGCGCGACCCTCCTCGTGACCATCGCCACGCTGATCGCCACCGTCTGGCTCTATATCATCGTCCCCAAGGGCTTCCTGCCCATTCAAGATACCGGCTTGATCAAGGCCGTCACCGAGGCGGGCCCTGAAGTTTCCTACGCGGAGATGCAACGCCTGCAGCAGGGCATCGTCGATACGATTCGCAGGGACGCCGATGTGACGGGCGTCATATCGGTGGTGGGGGTTACCCCCATGAACCCGACGCCGAACGCGGGTCGGCTCGCCATCACGTTGAAGCTCCGCGACGAGCGCGCGAGCTTCGTCACCGACGTCATCGAGCGGCTGAGGCGGGCGATTGCGTCCGTGCCCGGGATGACCGTCTATTTCCAGCCGGTTCAGGACATCCAGATCAGCACGCGGTCGTCACGCGCGCTTTTTCAGTACACCTTGGCCTCGACTGATGCCGCAGAAGTCAGTCAATGGGCCGGCGCCCTGGTGACGCGGTTGCGTGAAGACCGACTGTTTCGCGACGTCGCTTCGGAAGCGCAGGAGGGCGGACTTCGGATCGACGTCAAGGTTGATCGCGAAAAGGCAGGACGGCTGGGCGTCTCAATGCAGGCGATCAGCGATACGCTCAATGACGCTTTCGGGCAGCGGCAGATTTCGACGATTTTCGGCCAGGCCAATCAGTACCGGGTGATACTGGAAGCCATGCCGGAATATCAGCGCGACCCGAGCACGCTCTCAAAGCTCTATCTGCCGGCCGGAACGACCACCACGCAGGCGACGCTCTCGAGTTCGACTTCGAATCTCGCCTTGCTGCCGACGAACGCGACAAACCTCGTGCCGTTAGATGCGGTCGCAACGGTCGAGCGCACGACGGCAGCGCTCGCGATCCAGCATCACGATCAGTTTCCTGCCGTGACCGTCAGCTTCAACCTCGCCCCGGGCGCCTCGCTTGGTGATGCCATCGCAGCCATTACGACAGCGGAAAACGATATCGACATGCCGGCGTCCGTGGTCGGCACCTACGCGGGCGACACCGCCGAATTTGCCTCCTCGCTCGCCGGAGAGCCGTGGCTCATTCTGGCGGCCGTGGTGACGATCTATATCGTGCTTGGAATGCTCTATGAGAGCTTTGTGCACCCCCTGACGATTCTTTCCACCTTGCCATCCGCGGGCGTCGGTGCGCTCGTGGCGCTGATCATGTTCCGCCAGGACCTGTCGATCATCGCGCTGATCGGCATCGTGCTGCTGATGGGCATCGTCAAGAAGAACGCCATCATGATGATCGACTTCGCGCTTGAAGCGGAGCGGACGGGCGGGCTGACGCCTTCAGAGGCGATCGTGCAGGCGTGCCTGCTGCGGTTCCGCCCGATCATGATGACGACGCTTGCAGCGCTGTTCGGCGCTTTCCCGCTCGCGCTCGAAACCGGCGCCGGGTCGGAACTGCGTTTCCCGCTCGGGATCACGATCATCGGCGGATTGCTGCTGAGCCAATTGCTGACGCTCTACACGACGCCGGTCGTCTATCTGGCATTAGACCGCCTGCATCGACGCCTGTCGGGGGCGCGGTTGCTGCCGGGCGAAGACTCAGCCGTAGGCGCGCCCATCGATTGAGGCGGATGAGCCAGCGTAGGATGGGTTGAGCGAATGCGAAACCCATCCTACTCGTGCTAATGTTGAACGCAGAGAAACGGGAGGACGCCATGCAAATCACCGCTTGGCATAGCAAGGCTCGTGCGGCAGGCCTGATGGCTCTGGCGCTGATCGTGGGATTGTGCGGGAGCGCCTGCGCGCAGACCGATCCGGCGGCGAGTTACCCCAGCAAGACCATCAAGATCGTGGTCGGCTTTGCGGCGGGAGGCGGCAACGATATCATCGCCCGCATTATCGGCCAGAAGCTGCAAGACGGTCTCGGCCAGACGGTGATCATCGAGAACAAAGTGGGGGCGGGCGGCAGTCTCGCGGCCCTCTCCGTGATGGCGGCGCCGCCTGACGGCTATACGCTGCTGGTCGGCGCAAGCGGCGCCATGAGCATCATCCCGGCGATCTCGGTCAAGCCGCCTTATGCGACGCTCAAGGAGTTCGCGCCGATTTCCAATCTTGCATCGTTTCCGCTGATTCTTTCAGTGTACCCGTCGCATCCGGCAAAAAACGTGCAGGAGCTGGTGTCGTGGATGAAGGGCAATCCCGACAAGGCCAACTACGCAACGGCTTCGTCGGCATTCACCTTGGCGACCGAACTCTTCAAGTTGCGCACCGGCGCACCCGCGACCGCGATCCCCTACAAGAGCAGCAACGAATCGCTGGTCAGCGTCATCGGCCAGCAATCGCTGTTCGCGATCACGGATCCGCCGCCGACGACGCCGCAGGTCAAGGGCGGACAGGTCCGCGCCCTCGCCGTCACCTCCGGCACCCGACTGGAAGATCTTCCTGACGTACCAACCATGGCGGAGGCCGGCGTGTCCGGCATGGAGGTCGGACTGTGGAGCGGCGTGTTCGCACCAGCCGCGACGCCGCCCGGCATCGTCCGCAAGCTCGAAACCGAGCTGCGCAAGATCATGCAGATGACGGACGTTAAGGAGAAGTTCAAGGCGATGGCGACGCCGACGGTGGGCAGCACGGCGGCGGAGTTCGCACGCTTGATCGACACGGAGACCAAGATGTGGGGCGAGGTCGGCCGGTTGGCCAACGTGAGGCTTGAATGATGCGGGAGCGATACGCGCGCGTACGACAGGAGCGGATCGGCGATGATCATTGAATTCCCGCTGGCAGGGAATTCGGCAGGGAGTTCTTTCGGAAGGCGGGGGCATCGGCAAAAGAGTGCACTCTTGATGAGCTGTCACCGCGGCCGCGACTGGCGACAGCGCTGGGTTAGTTTCATCTACGCCATCGCCGTTGCCTCGGCTTGCACCAGCGTCTCTACAGCTCAGGAATTGAGGCCTTCCAACATCATGTACCCCACGCATCAATGGGAACTCCTAGACCCGAGCGCAGCAGGTTGGTCTGCGAACTTGCTTGAGAATGCGCGGATCTATTCGGCGACCAGCGGTTCCAGCGCCGTCATGATTGTCCATCATGGACGGGTGGTCGCCGAGTGGGGTGACACACACCGCAGGTTGGATGTCGCGTCGGTACGCAAGAGCTTGCTCAGTGCGTTGTTCGGGATCGCCATTGAAGAAGGACGGGTCAAGCTTTCGGATACGCTTGGTCAGCTCGGGATCGATGATAAGCAACCCAGCTTAACGCCCAGGGAAATGCAGGCCACGCTTGCCGATCTCCTGACGTCACGCTCGGGTATCTACCACGCGATCGACTTGGAACCACCGGCCGTAGCGGCGCAGCGGCCACCGCGTGGCAGCCACGCACCGGGTGAGTTCTGGTACTACAACAACTGGGACTTCAACGCCGCTGGCTCCATCTACGAGAAGGTAGCCGGGACGGACATCTTCAGGGCATTCAAGCAACGCATTGCCGACCGCATTGGCATGCAGGATTTCAGTCTGGAAGCCTGCTACTACGGAGAGACTAAGGTTTCCAACCATAGGCACTATGGCTTTCGTCTCAGCGCGCGCGATCTCGCACGCTTCGGGCTGCTCTATCTGCACGATGGCCGCTGGAACGACCAACAAATCGTGCCTGCGAATTGGATTCAGGATAGCGTCAAGCCGCGGGCGAAGCCGCACAACGAGATTTTTGCGGGTCGCGGATATGGCTACATGTGGTGGTCGGGCTTTGCCAGCGACTGGGCCCCCACGGTAACTTTGCCAGAGGGAACGTTCTATGCCCTGGGCTTCGGCTCGCAGTACCTTTTCGTCATTCCGGCCCACGACCTCGTCATCGTGCATACGGTTGACATGGAGCGTGAGCGTTGGCCGTGGGTGAGCGACCCTCAGATCGGACGCCTCATGTGGCTTATACTGTCGGCAGCGCGGGTCGGCGGTATTGGTCCTGATACCTCAGTCGCCGCGGCAGTCCTCCCCTCGAGCGAGGTGCTGAACGCGTCTCTTTCTGGAAAGACGCTGCGCTACGCCGAGGCGGCCCGTGATGGGCCATACTTCATGCGTCTCGCCTCTGACGGTACAGCCTCCCTGCAAAAGGGCAGCGCACGCGAGCAAGCCTACTCGGGCAAGTGGTGGGTCGATGGTGCCAAATTCTGCCGTGGCTGGGACAAGTTTCATCCGCGGTTCGATTGCTGGCCCGCCGCGGTAAGCGGCTCCACCGTTAGCCTGTACGGTGACTACGATACCATGTTCTTGCAGGGGTCTCTTGAGACGGAATGATCGCGCTCGCGAACTTCTCCTTCGGGTCATTTTGAGACCAGACGTCGTGTCGTACTGCACTGCGGTCTCCGTCTCTGCACCTCCGTTAGCGGACAGGCGGTCTGGTGCCGTGTCACTTATACGTGCGACTGCGTGACAAAGGCGGGGAGGAGGGGCGGCCTCTGCCGCATCGAAACACTTGCGTAGGCGCCTTCGGCGATTTTGCCCACGCCGTTGACGAAAGTCGCGCACGGGGGCGTCGGACCGCGTGGGCATCGCGCGCCCGTCGGATGGCATCGCGGAGTGGGCGCGGTGCCCACCCTACAGGCCAATCGCCCTGCGATTTCTACTTGCCCTCCAGCGCCGCGAACGGCCCCTCGCCATACACCGCCTTGCCGCCGACCATCGTGAGCACCGAATGTAAGTCGGAGACCTTCTCGACCGGCACCGTCAGATAGTCATCCGACAGCACGGCGAGATCGGCATATTTGCCCGGCTCCAGCGAACCGCGCTTGGTTTCGTCGAAGGTGAACCATGCGGAATTGAGCGAATACATCCGCAGCGCTTCCTCGCGGTCCGGCGACTCCTGCGGCCCTCGCATGGGCGTGCCGTCGATCACCTTGCCGTCCAGGAGCCAGCGTAGAGAGACGAACGGGTTATAGGGCGCGACCTGATCGGAATCGGTGCCTCCCGCCACATGCAGGCCCATCTTGAGTGCGGTCTTGATCGGCGGCGCCCGCTTCGACGCCTCCGGCCCCAGCACCTTCGCAACGATCCCGCCCGAATAGACGAGACGATCCTGCACGGCCCAGCCCATGTTCAGGGCCTTCATGCGCCGGAGCGTTTCGTCGGAAGCGTTTTCGATGTGGGCGATCTGCCAGCGCAGGCCGGCGATCGGAATGTCCTTGTTCACGGCTTCGAAGCAGTCGAGGACGCCGGCAGCGGCCCGATCGCTGGCCGCATGCTGATGGACATGGATGCCGCGTTCGGCCGCCCACTTTGCCACCGCGCAGAACTCCTCCCAGTCCTTGGGGCTCGGATTGTACGGCAACCCAACCGTGGAGCCGTCATAGATGCCCTGGGTCAGCGACTCGCCGATGCCGCGATAGCGCAACATGTCGTCGCCGAAATTCATCGGCGTGAACACCGTCAGCGCTTTGAAATCATCAAGCGTATGCTGGCTGTTCGAGGAAACATGGAAGGCCACGCGCAGCGTCATTTCGCCCTTGGACCATAACGTCTGGACCGCGCGGAAATCTTCCGGGAACATCCCGCCGCCCGGGAAGTCATTGACGGCCGTCATGCCGAGCCGGTTGAGCTCGCGGAAATATTTTCGTGTGCCGCCGACCTGATCGGAAAAGCTCGGCCCGGGAATTTTTGCGGTGAAGAAATTGAACGTGCGATTGACGCCGGTGAAAACCCCGGTGAGGCTGCCGCCCGCATCCTTCTCGGCCTTGCCGCCCGGGATGTCGCTGTCCGGCGTGAGTTTCATCAGCCTGATGCCGGCCGGCGTGATCCACGCGGTGTTGTAGAGGCGCTGCACATAGACCGGCCGATCGGGCGCAGCGGCAACCAGTTCCTCGACGGTCGGGCCGCGCTTCTCCGGAAACTGCAACTCGGTCCAGCCGCCGCCGATCTTGATCCACGCGCCCGGCGGCGACTTCCGCGCCGCCTCGCGGATGAGATCAAGGCCCTTCGCGAGGCTCGGCACCCCGATCCAGCTCAGCTCGACCGCGTAAGTGAGGCCCGCCCGCAGCGCGTGAATATGCGAGTCCATGAGCCCCGGCACGACGGTGCGCCCGCCAAGCTCAATGATAGTGGTGCGGGCATCGGCGCGGCGGCGGATATCCGCATTGGTGCCGACCGCGAAAATTCTTCCGTCGCGGATCGCGACGGCTTGGACGATCGACGAGGTGTCGTCGAGAGTGATGACCTTGCCGTCTACCAGGATTACATCGGCGGCGTCCGGCACCTGGGCTTGGACAGACGCGAGGCCTGCCGTTATGGCTAACGTGGCAATCAGCACGAGACGGTTCGTCATTGTTTGCTTCCTCCGAGGAATCCAGACAATCGAGCGCAGTCGCCATCGACCGGTCTGGCGTCATTTTTTTAAGCATAGTATGCCGGCATCTTGGTCAAGACGACATCCCGATTTCGCATTGACAAGCGTAACGCGAGGCTATCGGCGACCCGCCCGGATTGCTACCATCGGACGTTCTGGGCGCTCAGCCGGAATCTGTCGGGCAACAGCCGAGCCCTCTCCATCCACCGCTTGCGGAGAAGGGAGGGGGTCTCACGCGATCGAAAGCACAGGGAGGATTTTCATGCGCAAGACTTTGTGGCTGACCGCTGCCGCCGCTTTGGCGCTGGTCGTCCAATCGGGACCGGACGGCGCCGTGGCGCAGACGCGCACGTCCCTGGATATCTATGTGGTCGACGTCGAAGGCGGCAACGCCACGCTGCTGGTGGCGCCGTCGGGCGAATCCCTCTTGATCGATACCGGCAACGTGGCGCCGGCCGCCGCGATCCGGGACGCCGAGCGCATCATGGCGGCAGCCAAGGACGCCGGCCTCACCCGGATCGACAACCTGATCATCACCCATTGGCATGGCGATCACTATGGCGGCATGGCGGAGCTTGCGAAACGCATCCCGATCCGGCACTTCATCGACCACGGCCCCAACGTACAGCCAAGTCCCGAAGTCGACGCGTTCCTGGCCAACGTCTATCCGCAACTCTACGCCAACGCCAAGCACACGGTCGCGAAGCCGGGCGACAAGATCGCCGTCGCCGGTCTCGATGTGCAGGTCGTGACATCGGCGGGCGAGACCATCAAGACGGCGTTGCCCGGCGCGGGCGGCCCGAACCCGTATTGCGCCAGCTTCAAGCCGGGCGAAAACAATGCCGAGGATCCGATGTCGGTCGGGGTCTACGTTACGTTTGGAAAGTTCCGCACCGCGCATCTTGGCGACCTCACCAAGAACAAGGAATTCGAGCTGATGTGCCCGAACAACCGCCTCGGCGGCATCGACGTTTTTCTTGGCCTGCATCACGGCGTGAATACTTCGAACTCGGAAGTCATGATCCACGCCACCCATCCGCGCGTTGCGATCATCAACAACGGCACCCGCAAAGGCGGCCAGCCGGATGTCATGAGGGTGCTGCATTCCTCGCCCGGCCTCGAGGACCTGTGGCAGATTCACTTCTCCCAGCTCAGCGGCCAGGAATACACCGTGCCGGGAATGTTCATCGCCAACGGGGTCGACCAACCGCTTGCCGCTATGCCGGTGGCGCCGATCGCCGCCCCGGCCCCCGGCCCCGGCGCGCCACCGCCGCCGGCACACGACGGGCCGGCCTATTGGATCAAGGTGACGGCGCAGCAGGACGGGACATTCACCGTCACGAACGCGCGAAACGGCTTTGCGAAGACGTACACGCCGAACGGCCGGATGGGAACGAACTGAGGCGAAAGCCCAGCATCGTCACAAGGGAGGAATCCAATGCAGATGAAAACGTTATTCACAGCCACCACCTGCTTCGCGGCACTGCTCGCTTCGGCGGGACTTGCCCCGGCCGCGGCCCAGACCAGGACGACGCTCGACATCTACGTCGTCGACGTGGAAGGCGGCAACGCCACGCTGTTTGTTTCGCCCTCCGGCCAATCCGTCCTGATCGACACCGGGAACTTCGCGCCCGAGGCGGCGATTCGCGACGCCGAGCGCATCGCCGCAGCCGCCAAGGATGCCCGCCTCACCCAGATCGATCATCTGATCACCACGCACTGGCACGGCGATCATTTCGGCGGAATGACGGAAGTCGCCAAACGCATTCCGATCCGCGAGTACATCGACCACGGGCCTAACATTCAGCCGGTTGCGGCCTTCGATGAATTCTTCGCCAAGACCTACCCGGCCCTCTACGGCGCCGCCAAGCATACGGTTGCAAAGCCCGGCGATACCGTCGCGGTCGCAGGGCTCGACTGGCGCATCGTGAGCGCGGCCGGAGCGGTGCAGAAAACGCCACTCGCTGGGGGCGGCGGCGCCAACGCGTCTTGCGCGACCTTCAAGCCGCAAGACCCCGATCCGACCGAGAATGCGCAGTCGGTCGGCAGCATCGTGACGTTCGGCAAGTTCCGTGTCGCGCATCTCGGCGACCTCACCTGGAACAAGGAATCCGAGCTGATGTGCCCGAACAATCCGATCGGAACGATCGACCTGTTCGTGGTCTCGCATCACGGACTCGGCGTTTCGAATTCCCCCGCGCTGGTGCACGGCATCCGTCCGCGCGTCGCCATCGTCAACAACGGCACCCGCAAGGGCGCCGTCCCGGAATCGATGAAGACCCTGTTTTCCTCACCCGGCATCGAGGATGTGTGGCAGATCCATTTCTCCCAGCTCAGCGGGCAGGAGTATACGGTGCCGGGAATGTTCATCGCCAACGGCATCGACGCGCCGCTGAGCGCGATGCCGGTCCAGCCGATCGCCGCTCCGCCGCCCGGCCCCAACACGCCGCCGCCACCCGCCCACAACGGACCGGCCTATTGGATCAAAGTGTCGGCGCAGCAGGACGGCACGTTCACTGTGACCAACGCACGCAACGGCTTCGCCAAGACTTATGGGATGAATGGGCGGGGAACGAATTAGTCGTTGGTTGAGGCTCAACGATGCCACGACCTCCTCCCCTCCCCCTTGTGGGGAGGGGTCGGGGGTGGGGGTCGGGAGATGCCGCAAGTCAGTGCCCCACGGCACGACCCCCCACCCCAACCCTCCCCCACAAGGGGGGAGGGAGTCGCAAGCGGCTCGGACATCGCTTAACCTAACGCGTATGAGGGTCGCCCCTACAGCGCGGCCGTGGCGGCGCGCAACGCGGACGGCACTGCCGGCCCCGGATTGCGGTGCGGCACGCACCGGGCGCCTCCACCCCATCCGGCTACAAGCCGTCTGCGATCACGCGGCGAAACTGCGCCTCCTCGGCGCATTTTCCCACGTGGGCCTCTCGATTGATGACTTGCAGATTCGGCAGGCCCCAGAAGCCGAGCAATGACGGCCATGGTGTGGCGCGATGCTCGCGCCACACGCGGAACAGCGGCACGCGATGATCGACCTCTGCGGTTTTCCACAGGCGCCGGCCGGTCTCAGCGCAGCGCCGCTGCTGCAACCGCTTGAGGACCCGCGCATAGTCGCTCGGCGCCGTCCAAAAATCCCAGGCAACCACGCAGGCGGCGTGCCACGCGGCGTTCCGGTTCGCGCCGCGATCCCACAGGTCCATGTGCCAACCGAACCGGTAGACCGGTTGACCGCAGATGCAACAGAAGCCCGCCCCGCGTGCGAAGCGCCGCTCGCGATAGGGCGCGGGAGGAATCCGGAAGCTTGCCGCCCCCTCCCTACCCTCCCCTGCAAGCGGGGGAGGGTAGGGAGGGGGTTCGCCATCGTCCGCGTTGCGGCCGCGCCGTTTCACCCGGGCCCGCCTTTCATCGGCGAGCCGCCATGTCCATCCGGGCGGTGCGCCGCTGCGCGCCGCAAGTGCGCGGGCGAGGCGGTCTGCCCGCGCCGGATGGGCCCGCCAATAGGAATCGATCGCGAGCCGCGGCATCGGCGGCGTGAAACGCCGCCCCAAGGCATGGATGAGCGCAGGTCGCGGAAATACCGCGGGAAGCGCCCGGTCGAGTCGCGCCAGGGCCTTCCGGTTGATCTCGTCGCGCCACTCGGTCATCGGCCAGCCATTTTCTGCAGCCGTTATAGCTGCAGACGCGTAAACGTTTTCTCAAAGGCTGAGCCGCGGAGCTACGTGCCATCCTGTGGCGCCGATCAGGCGCAGCCACGCTTCGCGGTCGGTAAAATCTGGAAAATCCATGGCAGGTTCGTGTCGGCCTGCTGGCTCGGCGCGGGCGCGACGGTCATGGAGCGGAAAAAAATTTGAGGCCGTGCGGCCGTTACCGGGCCGGTCTCGCACCTGTCTTGGGTTTTCCACAGACCTCACTTTCGCAGCACAACTGGGCGGTATTGCTTGTGGGGCTTATGGATTCGGGCTCAGCCTTTGCGTGGGGGTCAGGCGGCATCTGGAGCCACGATGTCGCCATTAGGATTCCATTTACCAACATAATTTCGCCTTTGCCGACGACCAACAATCTCCCCGTTCCATACGAGTTCCGAGGTTGCCGATGGGGGGTGCAGTGGCGGAGCAAGTGGACTTCACGCGAGAGGCAGATGGCTGTTTTCGTCTCGCAGAATCCGAGACCCACGCGGAGGTGAGGACCCTCCTGATGGGGATGGGGTATGGCTGGCTAACACTCGCAAATCATCTGAAAGCCTCAGGCGAGGCTCATCATGAGCTGTTCGACGAACCTACCGACGAACCAGCCGACGACCTGGTGTAGCGCAGGTGCGCGCAGACGGTTGCGTAGCAGCCTCGGGGCCTGTCCAGGAATAAGTGCTTCAAGACGTGTCATCGCCCGCGAAAGCGGGCATGACACTTAAGTGATTCACTTGCTTCTGGAGTGATTCACTTGCTCTGGACGCGCTCTAACTATGCGGGCATACGGCCGCGGCTTTTGCGGACGGGATTCAAACGTACCGCCGACGGGCCCGAATAGGCGATTTCCGGCCATTGTCGGCGCGGGCGCGTCCTCGCGCCGCGAACCTGAAACGTACCCATGACATCGTCGCCGCCGCGCAACGCGGCGAGGAATTCGCGCTGCCACCGATCGACGTCGTGGTCGAGGATCGCGGCAAGCAGCGCCTGGTGGCGCGCACACCTCTCCTCGATCGGCATGGCCAGAGCTTGCGCGATCGCGCCGGCAACGGATTCAGGGTCATACGGATTGACCAGAAGGGCGCGATGCAATTCGATTGCGGCCCCGGCAAAGCGCGACAGGATCAGGACGCCGGGGTCCTCCGGATCCTGGGCCGCGACGTATTCCTTGGCGACGAGGTTCATGCCGTCGCGCAACGGCGTCACCAGGCCGACGCGCGCCGTGCGATAGAGGCCCGCGAGCGCGGAGCGGCCATAGACCCGGTTCACGTAGCGGATCGGCGTCCACGACACCTCGCCATATTTGCCGTTGATGCGTCCGGCAGCAGACCCCAGGGCTTCTTCCAACTCGGCATATTGCGGAATTTCGGAGCGGTTTTTCGGCGTGATCTGCAGGTAGGTGACCTTGCCGATCCATTCGCGGTGGTTGGCAAGGAAATGATCGAAGGCGTCGAGACGCTGGATCAGGCCCTTGGAATAGTCGAGGCGATCGACCCCGATGACGAGGAGGCGGCCGCCGAGGCTTGCCACCATCTCCTTCACCAGGGGAGACCGCATGTTGCGGCGCGCCAGCCGCTGGAACACACGTGGCTCGATGCCGACCGGAAAATTTCCGATCCGCGTCTGTCGCCCGTTCAAGCTCAGAGCGGTCTGTTGGCTGTCGATCTCCAGTACGCGCATGTCCCGCGCTTGATTGCACTCGGAGATCAGGTAGCGAATGAAATTGCCCGCATCGCCCTCGGTCTGAAACCCCACGACGTCATATTGCATGAGCAAAGGAATCAACTGCTCGTGGTTCGGCAGCGAGGTCAGCACCTCGGGGGGCGGGAAAGGAATATGCAGGAAAAACCCGATCCGGTTGGAATGGCCCCGCCGCCGCAAGGCGTCGGCAATCGGGATCAGGTGATAGTCGTGGACCCAGACCAGATCGTCATCCTCGATGACCTTCTCGAGTTCGGTCGCAAAGTGATCGTTGACCCGGAAATATCCGCCGAGGTCCCGCCGCGCAAATTCGGCGAGGTCCAGCCGATAGTGCAGGATCGGCCACAGCACCCGGTTGGCGAACCCGTTATAGTATTCCTGATAGTCATGTTTAGTCAGATCGGTAACGACGTATTCGACGTTCTTGTGTTTGACGGATCGCGTTCGGAGCTTGTCTCGCGCTCCGACTTTCCCGCTCCAGCCGAGCCACACGCCGCCGTTGTGCTGCAACGCCGGCCGCAACGCCACCTCAAGCCCGCCGGCGCGCTTGGCACCATCGTCGGAGGGAACCGAAACACGATTGGATACGACCACCAAGCGCGTCAATATCGCCCCCAAAGCTCCGCGACAGAGTGCCTCGCCGTAAAGACCAAACCAGTAGAAGAAACGGTCAAGGAACGAATGTCGACGAGAAATCTATGGTTTGACTGCTACCCTCTAGTAATCGGTCAAAACGGTCGAAATAACGGCGGCTTGGCGGAGGTGGTGGTGCGGCGAAAAACCGCCTTCCATTCATCAAACCGACAGAATGTCCGATCGCTGACCGACCGGAAATCAATACCGGACAATTGGCGAAGCCGCAGGTCGCACGACTTCAACGCCATTCGCGGTCCGCATTAGAGTGTTCCGGTCATATTGAACCGCTTCTCCGGAGTCATGGCCGGGCTTGTCCCGGCCATCTACGCCTTGCTTGCTGAGCTGCCGCAAGAAAGACGTGGATGCCCGCGACAAGCGCGGGCATGACGGCGAAGGGAGGTGATTCCCATCTCACCGGAATGCGCTCCAGCCGTTCCGACGTGAACGAGAACGACCTCTTCCGACGCCGGAGCATCGCTCTGGAGAAAAATGGTGCAGTTTCTGTGGTGGATCGCGGCTCATCATTGATTAAGGTGTTGCGCTGATCGAACAGAACATCGGCGCGGTCTGATTACGCCATGCAGAGGAGCGAGAATCTGTTGCCACTGGCGGATGCGCTTGCAGGCGTCGTCCGCGAAGCGGGCGGGCTCGCGCGCGCTGCCTCCGGCCGCCCGGTCAAGACTTGGGTCAAAGAACACAATTCGCCGGTCTCGGAAGTCGACATCGCAGTCAATCAACTGCTGAAGGAACGGTTGGCCGCCATTGTCCCCGAAGCGGGCTGGCTATCGGAGGAAAGCGAGGACGGGCCGGCGCGACTTGCAGCGTCGCGGGTCTGGATCGTCGACCCGATCGACGGGACACGTTCCTTCATCGCCGGCCGCCCGGACTGGACAATTTCGGTCGCGTTGGTGGAAGGGAGCCGGCCAATCGTGGCCGCACTCTACGCCCCGATAAGCGAAGAGCTTTTCCTTGCCGTCGCCGGGGCCGGCGCAACCCGCAACGGCACGCCAATTGCGGCATCTCCGGGCGGCACGCTCGAAGGTGCGAGGATTGCGGGCCCCGGGGGGTTTCTCGACCGCCTCGCGACGGTCGCTCCGGCATTCACGGTTTTGCCCAGGATCCATTCGCTGGCATTGCGGCTCGCCCGCGTCGCCGACGGTACGCTCGATGCAGCCGTCGCCAGCCGCACCAGCCGCGATTGGGATCTTGCCGCTGCCGATCTTTTGGTGCACGAAGCCGGGGGCGCGCTGACCACGGTCGGTGGAACGAAGCTTGCTTATAACGGTATCTCAACGGTCCATGATGTTCTCGTCGCGGCCGGGCTTATGCGCCACCAGACTCTGGCGGTCCTGCTACGGAAGCACCATGACTTGTTAGGTTGACGTGCCGGAGCCGGCCGGCGATCGAAGGAATCCTCGATGAGCGGCGAAACTCAATCGAAGCAATTGTTGCACCTCGTGCTCGGCGGTGAACTCACTCACATCGGAGGTGTCGAATTCAAGGATCTCGACAAGGTCGACGTTGTCGGTGTCTATCCGAATTACGCCAAGGCCTATGTGGCGTGGCGGGCGAAGGCGCAGCAGACCGTCGACAACGCGCAGATGCGTTACTTCATCGTGCATCTGCATCGTCTGCTCGATCCGGAAGCGGCCCCGCAAGACGCACATTAGAGCAGCTTCCGGCCATGACTGAAAACGTTCTCTAGGCCGTCGGACCCGCCCCGCATGCTTTCGTCACGACGCATCGCACGGTCGCCGGTGGTGCAGCAAGTCATCGGCTTACTGGCCGCCGAATATCTTCGGCTGGTATGGTCGACTTGCCGCCTCACCGTTGAGCCCGCCGATCTCTACGAGTCCGTAGAGCCGCAACAGCCCGTGATCGTCGCCATGTGGCACGGCCAGCATTTCATGGCGCCGTTTCTCAGCCGCGGGCATCGGGTCAAGGTGCTGATTTCGCGCCACCGCGACGGCGAGATCAATGCCCATGCGGCCAAGCGGCTCGGTATTGGCACGGTGCGCGGGTCGGGTGACCATGGTCGCCGTTTTGACGTCAAGGGCGGCGTCGGCGCCTTCAAATCCATGCTGAACGCTCTTGCGGAGGGCTATAATATGGCGCTGACGGCAGATATTCCGAAGGTCGCGCGCGTCGCCGGCCTGGGTATCATTAAGTTGGCGCAATTCTCTGGGCGGCCGATCTATCCGGTTGCCGTTGCGACGAGCAGGCGCATCGTGCTGAGAAACTGGGACCGTTCGGCCGTCAACCTGCCGTTTGGAAGGGTCGCCATTGTGTCAAGTGATCCCGTCCGGGTGCCGGCAGACGCCGACGACGCCACGATGGAGCAATGCAGAGTCCTCGTGGAGCGGCGGCTCAGTCAGGTGACTGACCGCGCCTATGAGATCGTCGACCGCAAGGATCGTCATGCCAGCCTTGGCTGAACCGATGCCAATACCCCTCTCCGCTTACCAGATCGCCACCGCGGCGGGCACCGTGCTGGCGCCGTGGCTGCTCCAACGGCGGCTTGCGCGCCGCAAGGAGAGCCTCGATCGCATCGCCGAGCGCCGCGGCGAGCCGAGCGCCCCGCGGCCGCCGGGCCCGCTCGTCTGGATGCATGGGGCAAGCGTCGGCGAATTCGTCGCCGTACTTCCTCTGCTTGAGCGCATTCGCGTGCGCGGTTTCACGGTGTTGATGACCACCGGCACCGTCACCTCAGCTGAACTGGCGGAAAAGCGGCTGCCGTCCGGCGCCCTTCACCAGTTCATCCCCCTCGACATGCCGTATTTCGTTACGCGGTTCCTTGACTATTGGCATCCCGACCTCGCCCTGTTCGTAGAATCCGACCTGTGGCCCAATCTCATCCTAAGCGCGTCGGCGCGCCAGATTCCGATGCTTCTCGTCAACGGACGCATGTCGGAGCGCTCCTACCGCCGTTGGCGCTATCTTCCCAAGACCATCGAAGCTCTGCTGCAGCGGTTTGACCTTTGCCTGGTGCGTTCCGCCAACGATGCGGAGCGCTTCGGCGCGCTAGGTGCGCCTCACATCAGCATAACCGGCAATCTCAAATTCGATGTCCCCGCCCTTCCGGTCGACGCCGGCAAGTTCGCCGCCTTGACCGACGCGACCAGGGGACGAACCGTTGTGGTCGCGGCTTCCACCCATCCCGGCGAAGAAAGCGTCATCGTTGACGTTCATGGTCGTCTCAAAGGCACCTGTCCGGATCTGCTGACCATCATCGCGCCCCGGCATCCGCAGCGCGGACCCGCCATTGCGGAAATTGCCTCGACGGCGGGTTTGCGGCCGGCGCTGCGTTCGCGCGGCGCGTCTCCGGCGAGCGAAATCGACATCTATATATTCGATACGCTTGGCGAATTGGGACTGATCTATCGGCTCGCTCCCATCGTGTTCATGGGCGGTTCGCTGGTTCGTCATGGCGGCCAGAATCCGATCGAGGCGATCAAGTTCGGGGCCGCCATCCTGCATGGTCCCCACGTGTCAAATTTCGACGACATCTACGAGGAGCTTGACCGCACCGGCGCGGCAGCGCTCGTCACCGATGCCGGCAAGTTGACGATGCAAATCGGCGCCTGGATCGAAGACGGCGCGGCGCGCCAAGAAATTGCGGAACGGGCGAGACGTTGCGTTGACAAGCTCGGCGGCGCGCTCGACCTGGCAATATCGGCACTCGAGCCTTATTTCATGCAGCTGCGGATGCAAGATCACACCGCCCATGCGTGACCCTGCCTTTTGGTGGACTGAACATAGTACTGCCGCAGCCGTGCTGGCGCCTCTGGGCGCCTGCTACGGCGTGATCGCGGCGCGAAACATGGCGCGGCCGGGCCGCAAGGCGCCGGTGCCGGTTATCTGCGTCGGCAATTTCACATTGGGCGGCGCCGGCAAGACCCCTACGGCCATTGCGCTCGCGCGGCTCCTGTTGGAATCGGGCCGTCGCCCGTTCTTCCTGTCGCGCGGTTATGGCGGGCGGGTCGTGGGTCCGGTCCGGATCGATAACCCTCACCTCGCCCACGAGCCGGGGAGTGGCGCCCCTCCCCGGCTCGCGGAGGAGGGTAGGGTGGGGGACGTGGGCGATGAGCCTTGGCTGCTCACCCGCGTGGCGCCGACCATCGTCGCGCGCGACCGCCCGGCGGGCGTGAAGGTGGCCGCGGAAGGGGGGGCCGACACGATCATCATGGACGATGGACTCCAGAACCCGTCCGTGGAAAAGGACCTTGCCATAGCGGTCGTGGATGGGCGCCGCGGTATCGGCAACGGGCGCATATTTCCGGCGGGGCCCTTACGGGCGCCGCTTGAAGCCCAGCTCGATCACATCGATGCGGTTCTTCTGGTGGGCCCGGCCGGACGTGCGGCGGAACGCGCGATCGACACGGCACAAAGGCGCGGACTGCCGGTGTTCCACGGTGACCTCCATCCGGCGCCCGACATCGTCGCAGCGCTTGCGGGCAAACCGGTTCTCGCCTTTGCGGGGATTGCAGACGCCGGCAAGTTCTTCGCCACGCTGGAGGCGCATGGCATTCCGGCCGCGATTTGCAAGCCGTTCCCGGATCATCACCGGTACGCGGCCAGCGAAATATCGGCGCTGCTCGCCTGTGCACAGCGAAATGGCCTCACGCTCGTCACTACCGAAAAGGATTTGGCGCGGCTGCGCGGAGATCCTGCGGCCGTCGACTTGATCGAGCGATCGGCGGCGTTGCCGGTGACCCTCAGATTCAGGGAGGTTTCGGCCGTGGAAGCGATGCTGCGCGATGTGATACGAGGCCGGGGAGGCCCGGCCGCAGCCTAGAGCGGGATGACTTTTCTTCGAATCGTCATCCCGCTCTACACTATTGTTGGAGCATGATCTTTTCCGAAAACCGTTCCCACTTTTCGGGATCATGCTCTAACCAGCGCGTGCCGGGAAGAGGCGCTGCAGCACCGCCCGAGGGTTGGCATACGCCTCCTGGCGTTCCACGCTCCAGTACTTCAATTCCTCAAGCGGGATCGGTGTTCCAGTCACTGCGCAACATACGTATGCGCCCGGACGCATGACCCGAAAATCTCCGTCAAGATACTTGACTTCCGCTTCGCCGGTCGAAGACGAATGGGGGTCGAAGCGATTAAGCACTGATAAGCTCCTGACTGGTGCGGCATGGACCGCGAGATGACCGTTGCGAAGATAGGGATTCTTCACGCGGTGTAAAAGCCATTTTGTTGCCCTGCACGGACTTGAAGCCCGGATGGAGCCACCGGGGCCGGCCCGATGATAAACTCCGCGCAATCTGGGGCCGGCTGCGCGGGGGGAGCGACCGTCCCGGATTACGCGGAGTTTATCATCGGGCCGGCCCGAGGGCCGGACCCGGTGGCTCCATCCGGGCTACAATACCTCGGGAGGGCCTCGGGGCCGTGTCCCGCCGCATATCGTTCAGAATGTCAGCCCGATCCGGAACACTTGCACGGCATAGAAGGCAAGTTCCGCATCAAGGCAGCGCTTGATGTTGTCGGCCTGACGGAAGCCGTGCTGCTCGCCCGTGAACAGGAAGTAACCAACGGCATTTCCATTGCGCCGCAACGCCTCGACCATGATCTCGGTCTGGTTCGGTGGAACCACGGCGTCCTCGGCGCCTTGGAAAAAGATCACCGGCTTCGACAGCCGGTCGGCGTGATAAACCGGCGACCGCTCGCGATAGCGCTCCTCCATTTCGGGATAAGGCCCGATCAGCCAGTCGAGATATCGCGATTCGAACTTATGGGTATCGCGTGCCAGCGCCGCCGCATCGCTGACGCCGTAATAGCTTGCCCCGCCTCGGAAGAAGTCGCGAAAGGCGAGCGCCGCAAGAGTGGTATAGCCGCCGGCGCTGCCGCCGCTGATGACGACGCGCCTTCCGTCCACCTGTCCCTGTCGCGCGAGATATTGGGCGCCATTCACGCAGTCGTCCACGTCAACGACACCCCAACTGAGCTTAAGCCGGTCACGGTATTCGCGTCCAAACCCGGTACTGCCGCCATAGTTGACGTCGAGCACCGCAATGCCGCGGCTGGTCCAGAACTGGATACCGAGATTGAGCGTGCTCGAGGTCGAGGAGGTCGGGCCGCCATGACATTTGACCAGCAGGGGTGGCCGCTCGTCCGTGCCGCCCGTGCAGTCAGGATTGTGCGGCGGATAGAACAACCCGAACGCCGTTTTGCCGCCGGTGGTCGGGAATTCCACCGGCTCGACCTTGGTAAGGTAGCGGGCGATATGCAGTTCCGCGCGATCCAGGAGGTCGGTTGCCTGTTTGAGGATGCGATATTGCCGCGATTGCAGGTCGAGCGTGACGATCGACGTCGGCCGATCCGGGGCGCCGGCGCGAAACACCACGCGGTTGCCGTCGGCGCGGACCGATCCGAATTCCGTGAATCCGGTCTCGATCGCCTGCAGCGTCCCGGTGGTCACATCCAACGTGGCGAGCTGCCCCAGCCCTGCGGTCGCATAGGCGCATACGATCCGCCGGCTATCGGCGAAGGCGTAAGTCGACATGCCGAGATTCCATTGCGGCATGCCGAACTCCGCCGCCATAGGGCAAAGCGGCCGGGTCGTTGCGGTGGCGATATCGTAAGCGTAGAGGTTCCACCAGCCGGTACGGTCGGAAACGAACACGATCTCGTTACCGTCGGGCGACCATTCCGGCTGGAATACCGATTCGTCGACGCCGCCCGCGATGATGCGTTCGCCCGGGGGGGCGCCGCCGGCGTCGATGTCGGCGAGATAAAGCGTGGTCCCGTTCCACGGCATGTTGGGATGGTCCCAGGCGAGCCACACCATCCGGTTTCCGTCTGGCGACAAGCGGGCCGAACAGAAAAAATCGCGTCCACCGGCGAGCACCCGCCCCGGCGAGGCGCCCGCCTCGTCGAGGTCAATCGCCACGATGGCGTTGACGGGTTCGCCTTGGCCCGAATGGTCTTCACGCACGCCGATCCAGCGCCGCCGCCGGTGGTCGAGCACGCCATCGCTGTAGCGCCACCCCCCTCCCTTGCCTCCCCCGCCTGCGAGGGAGGCAAGGGAGGGGGCAGGCGTGAGAGGCTCGGGGTCAGCCTGGCCGTCGCGCTGCCGATGCAGGCGTTGGTCGGCAAAGTTCGAAAAGATCGTTGTCCCACCGGCCACCAGCCAAGACGCGCCGCCATATTCATGGACGCGCGTGCGGGCATTGAAGCCGGGAGGCGTCACATCCGCAACGCCGTCAGGACCGGAGCGCACGATCACGTTGCGACCCTGCTCCTGCGGGCGGCCCTCGAGCCAGTAGACATGATCCCCGTCGATGCGAACGTCCGACAGCATTGTGGTCTGGGCCACGATGAGGTCAGACGTGATCGGCGATTTCCAGGAGCCGTAAGGCGCGGTCTTAGCAGTGGGCATTCGCGTCCAGCTTCTAAATTGTCATCGCCCGCGAAAGCGGGCGATCCAGTAACCACATAACTTCGATGTGCGCACGGCTTGTTTTCCATCGCCCCCGCAGTGGCTACTGGGCGCCCCGCTTTCATCCGAAGTCGGGCCTGCCCGACTTCGGCACGTTGAAGATGAGCGAAATCGGACACATCCGATTTCATCCGAAGTCGGGCCTGCCCGACTTCGGCACGTTGAAGATGAGCGAAATCGGACACATCCGATTTCATCCGAAGTCGGGCCTGCCCGACTTCGGCACGTTGAAGATGAGCGAAATCGGACACATCCGATTTCGCGGGGCACGACACAGACCGAGCGGCCTGTTGGAATTCCGATCCTAATTCTGGACGTCCAGCCGTCGGAACTTCTGAATGCGCTGCCCCGTGTTCACCTCGGCGGTATAGATGTTGCCCTGGTGATCGACCGCAATGTTATGCAGCGCCGTGAACTGCCCGGCTTGGCGGCCGACGCGACCGAACCGCCCCAAGATCTCCCTGGAACCGTGGTCCAGGATACGGACTTCGCCATTCGCGCCGTCGGCCGTGTAGATGAACTTCTGCTCCTTGTCGGGCGAAAATACCAGTTCGTAGACCGAGCCCGTCGCCAGCGTGTTCTTCTCGTAGAAATGTTCGGACACGAACGTGCCGTCCTTGCGGAAGATCTGGATGCGATCGTTGGTACGATCGCAGACATAAACCAGGCCGTCCTTGTCGAAGCGCACGCAGTGTACCGGGTTGCCGAATTGCTGGGAGGGAGCCTTCGCGGGATCATAAGGCGGCGTCTTTTCATCACTCGGCTTCTTGCCGTAAGCGCCCCAGTGGCGCTTGTACGCGCCGGTTTCGGAATCGAAGACCACGACACGGCGATTGGCGTAACCGTCGGCGGCAAACACCTCCTTGGCGACGGTGTCGACCGCGATATCGGCCGGCGAGCCGAGCCGCTCGGTCGAATTGCTGTCATTGCCGGTGCCGGACTTGCCGATCTGCAGTACGAACTTGCCGTCCATTGTGAACTTGAGGAGCTGTCCATCCGGCTTGCCGCTACCGGCGAGCCAGACGAAATCATTGTCGTCGATGAAAATACCGTGCTCGGTCTCCGGCCATTGATAGCCTTGGCCTGGACCGCCCCAGGCGCGCACCAGGTTGCCGGATTGGTCGAACACTAGCACAGGTGGTGCCGCGGCGCAGCATCGGGACGGGGGCGGATTTTGCTCGGCCGCGCGTTCCCGTTGGGTCAGCGAACTCGGGCGCTGCACAATCCAGATGCGATCAAACCGATCGACCGTGATGCCGGCGACCTGACCGAGGATCCAATTGTTCGACAGCGGCTTCGGCCACAGGGCATCGACCTGGAACTGCGGAATGGCCGTCTTGGCATCTTCCGCCGACGCAGTGCACGGCGCCGCCAATACACCGGCTACGGCCAGCAGAGCATAAGTAACGCGTTTCATCATTTCCTCCCGTGTTTATGCTGGGACCGCGGCCATTCCGCCGCCCCCACCCTACCCTCCCCCGCAAGCGAGGGAGGGTAGGTGGGGGATACGGGCGGGACGCCCGCGGTCCCAGGGGCGCCAAACTCCTATGCACAAGACCCGAACGGGGTCCAATTTCCATCTCAAGGTTCATGTTATACAGCCTCACGAACGATACGGGTACCCGCCCATGCCTTACGGTCCAGCTTCGTTTGCCCCAGTCGTTATGTTGGCGCTTTTGCTTGCCGGCGAGGTCGCAAACGCCGGCGGTCCCGAGCCGGTCGAATTCCGCGAAGAGGACATCACGCTGAAAGCGGTTGTCTATCGGCCTGAGGGCGCCGGACCGTTCCCGGCAGTGGTCGCGATGCATGATTGTTCTGGTCTCACCAACGCCTCAGGCGCCGTCGCCAGTAAATACCGAGAATGGGCTCAATTGCTCGTTCGCGATGGCTTCATCGTGCTGTTCCCGGAGAGCTACGGCTCGCGCGGGCTCGGCAACCAGTGCACCGTCCGCAACCGTCCGATACGGCCCGACCGCGAGCGGGTCGCGGATGCCAACGCGTCGCGACGATGGCTGGACCAACAACCCGAAGTACGGGCGGACCATATCTCGCTGCTTGGCTGGTCGAACGGCGGCAGCAGCGTGCTGTGGACCGTCCGCCCGCAGCACAAAACCGACGACAAACCAGATTTCAGATCCGCGGTCGCGCTCTATCCCGGTTGCCGCCGCCTTGACTCCACCGCCTGGAGCGCCCGCGTGCCAACCCTGATCCTGATCGGCGCCGCCGATGACGTAGCGTCGCCGCAGGATTGCGAGCACATGGTGGCGGGCGCCAAAGGCCGCAGCGCGCGGATTAGCATGATGGTCTATTCGGGCGCATTTCATGATTTCGATCATCCCAATCGGCCGCCGCAAGTACGCACGGGCTATGCGGTTTCGGCCGACGGTTCGGGGCGCATCCATACGGGAACCAACGCCGCCGCCCGCGCGGATTCGCTCAAACGCGTGCCGCAGTGGCTGGCAAGGTGAGGACAAGAGGTGCGCCACCGTTCCGGGCCGAGCACATTGGCAGCCTGCTGCGGCCCGAGCGTCTGATCGCGGCGCGCCGTCGCCTTGGCGCCGGCGAGATCGGCCGTGATGAGCTTGCCGCGATCGAAGACGAAGCGATTTTGGGCGCTGTCCGGCTGCAGGAGGCGGCAGGATTCGCGGTTGTCACCGATGGAGAATTCCGCCGCCACTCCTATCACGGCTATTTCTACAGCCGGCTGGGCGACATTACCATCGACGCAATGCCGGCGGTCGAAGCTCGCGGCAGCGAGGGCCGCGGTCTGCAACCGGCGGCGCGGATCGGCAGCCGGATCGCATGGCGAGATGCTGCTCACGTGGACGACTTCATGCGCCTGAAGTCGATCACACGCGCGATGCCGAAGATCACCATTCCGGGCCCATGCGCGCTGCATTTCCGCGGCGGCGACGCTGCAGTGACGGCGAGTGCCTATGACGATGTCGACGCATTCTGGAGCGACATTGTCGATGCCTTCCGGCGCGAACTCGCTGCACTGGCGCTCGCCGGCTGCCGCTATGTCCAGATCGACGAGACCGCGTTCGCCAAATTCGGCGATCCCCAGGTCCAGGCCGCGCTCAAGGCCCGTGGCGACGATTGGGACCGCCTGATCGATCGCTATATCGACGTGACCAACCGGGTGACGCGCGGGTTTCCCGACCTCTCCATCGGCATGCATCTGTGCCGCGGCAATCGCGGCGGGCGCTGGCACGCCGAGGGCAGTTACGATGCGGTCGCCGAAAGACTGTTCAATCAGCTCGACATCGGGTCTTTCTTCCTCGAATACGACAGTCCGCGCGCCGGCGATTTCACGCCGCTGCGTTTCGTGCCGAGACACAAGTCCGTTGTGCTCGGCCTGGTAACGACCAAGCGATCCGCGCTGGAGGATATCGACGAACTCGGCCGCCGCGTCGCTGACGCCAGCCGCTTCGTCGATCTCGATCGCCTCGGCGTCAGCCCGCAATGCGGCTTCGCCAGCGTCGAAACCGGAAACCCGATCACTTTTGAGGCGCAGGAGGCAAAGCTTCGGCTTGTGGTCGACCTCGCACGCTTAATATGGGGAACGAATTGACAGGCGACGCCGTGCGGGCGAACTTGGGGGCCTATGATGGCGAAAGTGAAATTTGGTGCGATCGCGGTTCTCGCAGCCGCCATGTCAGGCCCGGCGTCGGCCGACGACCTCGTCCGGCTCGCCATCGGGCAGCGCGGCCTGTGGGATTCGTCCATCGCCGAAATCGGCCAGGCGGCCGGTATCTTTCGCCGCAACCGACTTGAGTTGCAGGTCGTCTATACGTCGGGCGGCGGCGAGACTCAGCAGGCGGTGATTTCCGGAAGCGTCGATATCGGGGTGGCGGCCGGCACGCTTGGCGTGCTCGGCGCTTACACCAAGGGCGCGCCGGTGCGGATCATCGCCGGCGAAGCGACCGGGACCGCCGAATACTATTTCGTGCGAGCGGATTCCCCGGTAGGCAAAGATTTTACCGCCGTGACCCCCAGCATGACGCTCGCCTACTCCACCGCCGGCTCCGGTACCCACATCACGGCGCTGCGGTTCATGAAGGAGCGCAACTTCACCGCCAAGCTGACGGCGACCGGCAGCGTGCCGGCGACCTTTACCCAGGTGATGTCGGGCCAGGTCGATATCGGCTTCTCGACTCCGCCATTCGGGCTCGATGCCATCGAGAAGGGCCAGATCCGCCTGATCGCGCTTGCCAACGATCTGCCGAGCGTTCGCAATCAGACCGTGAGGGTGATCATCGCCAATGCGACCGACCTCGCGCGCCGGCGGGAAGTCTATCGGCGTTTCATCAACGCCTACCGCGAGACCATCGCGTGGATGTATACGGATGACAGGGCGATTGCGGCGTTCGCCCAATATGCGGCGATCTCGCCGGCCATGGCGCGGCGCGTGCGCGACAATTTTTACCCGAAGACGATGCTGCAGCTCGACCGCGTGATGGGCCTTGCTGAACTGACCGAGGACGCGATTGCGTTCAAGTATGTGCCGCAGCCGTTGACCCCCGCGCAGACCGCCGAGCTGCTGCAAACGCCGAAGGGGCCGTAGTGCGGGCCAACGAGGAGCGGCCTTCACCTGTCTATTGACGCAACATGAGCTTATACTCATAATGGAGTGAAGATGGCGCACCCACTTCGTCCACTGCGGTGGGTGGCCTCCAGCAAGCGCGACTTTCGGGAATTCCCGGCGCAGGTTCAGGATGATCTTGGTTTCCAACTGTACCTAGCACAGACCGGCCAGCACCCGTCATCGGCGAAACCCTTGAAGGGGCTTGGAAGCGGGACGGTGGAACTGGTGGATGACTTCGACGGTGACGCGTACCGGGCCGTTTATACCGTGCGATTCGGCGATGTCGTTTATGTCCTGCACGCCTTCAAGAAGAAATCGAAGCGGGGCGTCAAGACACTGCAACCTGACATTGATCTGGTGAAACGGCGGTTAAGGGACGCGGAGCTAGACTATGCCGAGCGTTCCAGTAAGGAGAGAAAATGATGGCTCCCAAGGTCAAAGTTGAGGTGGCAAGCGGCAATATTTTTGCCGATCTTGGTTTGCCGGATGCCGATACGCATTTCTTGAAGGCTCAGATCGTTTCGGAAATTTATCGGCTGACCAGCGAAAGCAAGCTCACCCAGACTCGGGCCGGTAAGCTCATGGGCATAACCCAGCCAGAAGTGTCGCGGATGTTCAAAGGGCGCTTTCGAGAATATTCCGTCGAGCGGCTGATGGGGTTTCTCACCAACTTCGATCGCGACGTTGAGATTGTGGTGAAACCGCACAAGAAGAGCGGCAGGGGAGGGCGTATCACATTCAGTTCGCTTCCTGCATGAACGATGCCAGTCTCCCTAAAGACTGCGGGTCGACAAGAGGATCGCCGTGGGCATGTCGAAAGATCATTCGCTTAAGCGGACAGAGTATGCGGAGCGATTTGTCGAAAGATTTCTTTCGCTTCCTTTCATTCCCGAGTTTGTATTCCGAAGTCCGCAGACTCTGAAAACGACTCAGAAGGAGGTCGCCGACCTGTTTATTGCCCAAGCAGGCATGAACATCTTGGTGTCGCAAAAGTGCCAAGAAGATCCGTCAGCTCGGGATAATTCTAAAATGATTTCCTGGGCGAAGAAGGCCGCCGCAAACGCTGCCGCACAACTCAACGGTGCACTCGGCACGGTGCAAGATAAGAGGCCCGTTTGGTGTATTCACCCCCGACGCGGGCGGGTTGATTTTCCGGGCGGTCTACCGGAGATCACGCACACAATCGCCATCGTTGAGGTGCCGGAACGCGTTCAGCTTGAAGCTGACGATGCCAAGTTTCCACTGGAATTGAAGGGCGTACCTACCACGTATCTATCGGTAAATGATTTCCTGAATTTAGCTTTTGAGCTTCGTACCGTTCCGGAGATTTTGGAGTACTTGAATGCTCGGCGATCTCTGTCGCTCGGCGATCTTCGCATTATTGGAGATGAGAAGGCTCTTTTTTCCGTCTATCTGCTCAACTCAGGTTCGTTCCCGAGTTGCTTTACGCGGGTCGACGCGGCCGACCTGATCGCGAGAAATCATGACGAGCTAGCTCAACGTCTTACAAAAAAGGCCGAGTCCGATCGTTTCAGCGGTTTGCTTGAGCATGTGGCACATGAATTGGCGACGCGGCACCAGGAGTATGCCTCGGACCTCCCTCCCAATCTTCGCTGCGGATTCGACGATCCGGCAGACCGCAGCAACTACATTAAGATGCAAGAGGTCATCGCTGGCTTGAGATTGCGCGAACGCGCTGAGCTTGGGCGCGCGTTCCGGGGCGTCATCCAGAATTTGCGGGACCGACCGCAGGACGGCTTCACCTACATGGCAGCCTATTTGGATGCCAAGCCAGATTGGGTTTTCGTATTTGGTTCATCCAAGAACGTGAAGCGTGTCGAAGTCCTCAAACGTGCCGCAGCGCTGATACCTGCCGCGATGGCGCAATATGAAAAGCCCCAATGCATGTTGATCATTGACCGGGATGGAGAAAGTTACGAAGTGGCGATTGGCAAATCGACGTCTGGGTACTCGGACGATGAGCGTGCCGCAGGCAGAGAACTTTTTGGGCGGCTCAAAATTGCGGATAGGGTCTGTGATGGATTGTAACATCAGTCAAGGCCCGGACCTCCGCCATCGCCCGTACGTGTCCATCGGCGAATTCGATGTCAACCCGCGCCCCGGCAAAGAAGCTTCAACCGCCGCCCCCGCTCTACCCTCTCCAGCCTGCGGGGGAGGGTGGAGCTGGTGAAAATCTGCGATAGCTCATGATAACGGCGGACGCCGCCTTTGACTTTGAACTTCTAGCCCCGTTCAGGCGACTTACAGAATGAGTCTCCGGCACTGTGTGCGGACCGCACGCACCTATTCTTAGTCTCCACCAAAGAGGATCACGGCCATGCCGAAGCGCAAGGACCACGAAACTGCCACCACGGCTCCCGGCGTCGTCAACTGGAATCCGCCAGCAAAGCGAGATCTGGTCGAACGCGCCCTGTCAGACGGAATGACCGATCCGGCCAAGATCGTCGAGTGGGCCAAGAACTACAAAGTGACCATGACCGCCGAGGAGGTGCTTCGCATCAAGGCGGAACTGAAAAAGTGAACCAGAACTGCCCTCTCTGAATAGGAAACGCGCTCATGGCCGGCCCACACCCACACGCCCATTTGCACCCTCACCACAAGCCCAAGCATCTTGAGTACCATCATGTGACCATTGATGGGACGGGAACGAAGTCGTACGCCACGCCGTCACAATACGAGCATGCGGTGCTGCACCAGCTCCGCCGCATGCACCACAGCCGCACCGGCCAGGCGGTGTTTCACGAGTTTGAAAAACGCTCGCACCACTTCATGAAGACCATTCCCTATGAACAAGCACAACTCAACGCATTCGCCTCGGCCAAGGACGTGTTGCACGCGACGAGAAAGGGCCAGGCCGAACGCAGCGGCGCGGACGGACACGTGCTGCTCGACAGCCATGGCAAGCCCATCATCGGCAAGGGCGGCGGCAGCGATTCGGATGTCTCATTCACGCCGGTGATGTGGAGGAAATATTGCAACCAGCATAAGAATGGCCACAAGTCCGGCGCCCAGCCCGATGAAATACTGTTTCACGAGATGGTCCACGCCACCCGGCAACTGCGCGGTATTTTTAACCCGATGCCGCTGGGCTTCCTGTATGATACCGAGGAAGAGTTCTTCGCCATTCTGCTGGCCAACATCTACGCCTCGGAAACGGGGCGCCCCATCGATCTTCGCTCGGACCACCATGGCTTCGAGCATCTGACCACGGATACCGATGCCAAATTCCTGCCCAAACGAGACATGACCGACTACCGCTATCGGCTGGTGTTCAAACTGGTTCACGATGAGCCTAGGATGGCCCATGAACTGAGAAAAATACATTCCCCGTTCAACCCGATCCGCCGGTACTACGAACTGCAGCGCACGCACGTTCACTTCCACTAACGGCGTCGGGCCGGCAAACACCTGGCGCAGCAGAACGACCATATGGAACAGCTCTCGACTGAGCTTAAGTCAGAGGGTCACGCGTGATGAATCTGAGGGCGGTTTTTGTATCCTTGTCACTGCTGGGGCTCGCCGCGCTGATGGCGGCGGCCGCGCCGGCTCCGGCAGCGGCGCAGTCCCGCGTCTGCGGCATAAACCCGAGCGACTGGTGCTCCGCGCCGGCCGGCGATCCCTGCGGACGCCACCGCAACGTCGCTGCCTGCCGGGCCGACCCGGCGTGCTACGGCATGCCCTATCAAGGCGAGTCGGTGGTGGCGTGCCAGCTCGACGCTCGAGGCTTCGCCTCAAACTGCCCGACCGTCGGCTGCACGAGTACCCCGCCGCGGCCGGCGGGGCGGTAGTTGCGCCGGCATGCGGCGCCCTGTATCGCGGCTAGAGTTCAGCTCGTCTAGAACAAGCTGCCCTGCCCGGACCTTGCTGCGGGGCGCAATTCCGATGGCGTCATGCCATAGCGTCGGCGAAACGCGCGGTTAAAATAGGACAGATCCCCGAACCCCACATCGAGCGCTATAGTGCTGACCTTTTGGTTGGCATGGCGGGGATCCGTCAGCAGCCGGTACGCGCGGACAAGGCGCTGCGCGAGCACATACTCAGTAAAGGTCTTGCCCTCGCTTTCGAACAGCCGCTGGACCCACCGCGGCTTGATCCGATGGCGCGCGGCGATTATCGCCACTGACAGGCCGGGTTGGTCGAGCCGGTTTGCGATGTCCTCCTTGATCACGCGCAACCGCGCCGCCCGCGCGCCCCGGCTCTTGGCGATCTCGGCCGCCTCCCGCGTCGCCCCGATGGCAAGCGCCATGAGATCGTGGATATGAGTCACGGCCTGCCGTCGCAGGTCGGGTGCGGCGAGGCTTTCAGCCTCCTCGATGATGCCGATGTAGTGGGTCAGAAGCCGCAGCGCCGGATTGTCTGCGGGGATTGATCGAGCATATGCGGCGTCCAGGCCGGCGACGAGCGACGATAACGCGCGCCGCGGCGCCCGCACGTTGATGTATTGGCCGTACGTCGGCACCTTCAGGAATACGGGTTCAGACGCAGTCAGCACAATCGCCTCTCCAGGCTTCAGATTGAGCAGACGGTCGAACTGATGCGCCTCGTAGCAAGACGTCAATCCAACGGTCACGACAACATCGTCGCTGTCGATGAATTCCCGGCGGAGACGGTAGATCGCTGCGGATCGGCGGGCCATCACTATCCCCAGGCCCGGCATGCGCCGCAGGGTGGCCTCGGTATGAAACTGCTCGGCCGAAAGGGGCTCGATGTCCCGCTTGGACAGAGTTCGGCCGTATATCTCACGACACGCATCAAGGCGCTCGTGCGGCGCATAATCCGCAGTCGAGAACCGAACGACCGTGCAATCGCTGTTGCCTGCAGTCGCGACGCCGCTCGAAGCGCTCATGGCCAGACTCCAGCGCGATGTGCGCTATTTCTAGCGCGCGGGCTGCCCGGGCGACCTATCCCTGGCCAGTTTAGTCGGTCGATAGAAGCGAGCGGTTCAAGGTCCCGGCGAATTTTGCTTGCACCAGGATGGCTCGCGGCGGGAGGGAATGGGTTCGTCGTGCGCTCACGAAGGCAGCAAGCGCCGATCCTTGAGATGCCTTTCGATTTTCCAAAGGGAATGCGGACGCGAGCGCGGAGCGTCCCTTCACATTGAAAAGCGCCTATCAACTGGCCGCTCCAGTCCAACTCAATTGTCGCACCAGTCCAAGAGCGGACGCGCCGAGATTGCTAGGGAATTGCGGCCAGCGCGACCCTGCGGCCGAGAGCCGTGAACGAGGCGATAAAGTTGGAATAGATGCATTTCGACGCGCCGTTATTTTTTTCTTGATGGAGGCTCCATTGGTACAATTGGTGCAAAACGTCATTCCCCTGCTGCCGCCCAAGCCGGGGCAGCTGATCGGTGCGCGGCTCTGCAACTTCAAGACCGGCGATAGCACTCCGCTCGGCGATCATAACACATGGATAAGTCACGATCTGAACGATGCGACCATTGGGAGGTCTGCCGAATTCTGGATCGATATCCAAGCCTATGCGAGCAAGACAGGCAGCGAGAAGCTCAACCAGAGGCTTTCCGTTGATCGACGCGAGCAGGTCAAGGCTAGCATCATCGCGGCGATTCCAACGGCGAGGGGGAGGCTCCTGAAGCAAATAGCTTGGGGCGAATCCGTAAGCAGCGGCGGCGAGAACGACAACGACGGCTATTGGCGCGCGGTTGAAGTTTACGCCTACGGGTCCGTGCCGCACGGCCGAATGCCCGATCCTGCGCCGGCAAAACCGATCCAACCCATCATAGGCGCGCCTCCCGGTCCCGGCCTCGATGTCGATCAATGGTTTGTGACAAATCTCAGCTTGAGCGGCGTCAGCCTCGTTCCCGGCTTCGGAGGCGGGGGGTTTTCGGGCCCAATAACGTTCCAACATGTGGGCGGCCTAGACGAGCCCGATTTTACCGGCTCGATGGCGCTCGTGGGAATGGCGGTCGGAGCGAGCGAAGGTATCCCCGGCCTGAAAAATTCAAAGATCGCGCAAAAGATCCTCAAATTTGTTGCTGACAATGGCGGACTGTCCTTCGGGAACGCCCCGTCGTCGACGGAAGGGATTTGCTTTCCCAACACGCACAACGTCAGCCGCTTGCAATCCTCCGACTTTTCGGGCGATTGCGCCACAATATTCGTCAGCGGAAACGCCGGACTGGGGGGGAACGGGCTTTATCTTCTGTTTTTCGGTTTGCCGACAGGCTTCTGGTTTTGGCGAACCACTCTCGCTGCCATGGAAAGCGGCCTGATCGGTCCGGATATCGCATTCCGCTGCAAGGGCGCTGCGGTCATCTCGAGTCTTGGAGCCGGTCTGTCCGGCTCGGTGGGCGTCGCTTTCCACTCCATGTATGGAAGGATCAGCTGATCGGACATAACGATGCTGCCGCTGAGGAGTATCATGGTCGATAATTGAGTAACCATGTACGCCCGCGGCTATTGGTGCGCTTAGCTTCCATGTTGAGAGTGATGTGAGGCGCATCGTTCGTGGCGGCCCGCCCCAACCCTGCGCAGCGTAAGGCCAGGGACGACCTCACCGACACAGAAAGTGGAAAACCGCTTAATCGCCAAACTTTGCCGCAGCACGCAATTCCGAGGGTGTCGTGCCATAGCGTCGGCGAAACGCGCGGTTAAAATAGGACAGATCCCCGAACCCGATATCGAGCGCTATCGTGCTGACCTTTTGGTTGGCATAGAGGGGATTCGTCAGCAGCCGGTGCGCGCGGACAAGGCGCTGCGCGAGCACATACTCAGTGAAGGTCGTGCCGGCGCTTTCGAACAGCCGCTGGACCCACCGCGGCTTGATCCGATGGCGCGCGGCGATGGTCGCTACCGAGAGGTCGGGTTGGTCGAGCAGGGTTGTGATGTCCTCCTTGATCGCGCGCAACCGCGCCGCCCGCGCGCCCCGGCTCTTGGCGACCTCAGCCGCGTCCGGCGTCGCTCCGATGGCGAGCACAATGAGATCGTGAATATGCACCACGGCCTGCCTTCGGAGTTCAGGCACCGCGAAGGTCCCTGCCTCCTGGAGGACGCCGACGTAGCGGGTCAGAAGCCGTAAAGCAGGGCTGTCGGCGGGTATTGGCCGACCATATGCGTCTTCAAGACCCGCAACGAGCGGGGACAAACAGCGCCGCGGCACCAGCAAATTGAAATAGTCGTCGAGCCTCGGAACCCGCAGGTGGCCCGCTTCCCCGCTGGTCAAGACAATCGCCTGCCCGCAAACCAAGTCGGCGGTTCGACCGAGCTGGTGCGCCTGGCAGTTGGAGCTGCGCGCCCACGTGATACTGACACCATCGCTGTCGATGAATTCTCGGCGGCGGTGATAGACCGCGGCGGAACGACAGCCCGCCATCATGGCGAGACCCGGCATCCGCAACAGGGTCGCTTCGGCACGGGGCTGCTCGGCCGGCAGGGGCTCGATGTCCATCTTCTGCATGGTCCGGCCGTAGACCTCGCGCCATGCATCAAAACGCTCCCGCGGCGGATAATCGGCAGTCGAGAACCGAACGACGGCGCAATCGCTGTTGCCGACAGTCGCGACGCCGCTCGAAGCGCTCATGGCCAGACTCCAGCTCGATGTGCGCTATTTCTTGCGCGCGGGCTGCCCAGACCTATCCGGTTTTGTCGCTCGATAGGAGCGAGAGGTTCAAAGTTTCGGCGATCTTTGCGCCGGATAGCTCGTGGCGGTAGCGGAATGGGTTCGTCGTGCGCTCACGAAGGCAGCAAGCACCCGATCCCTGAATTGCTCCAGAGGGAACGCGGACGCGAGCGGCGGAGTGTCCCTTCGCATCCATGAGAGCCCCGATCAACTGGCCGCTCCAGTCCTACTCAATTGTCGCGCCAGTCCAAGAGCGGACGCGCCGAGATCGCTAGGGAAGTTGCGGTGATGAATATGGTCGCAACGGGAGACGACGGAGCGCTCACAGTAGTTCTGTACCAGCAATCGGCAGAGTCACGCCCGGTCTTGATTCGACCGCGCACGCGGCCTCAGGAGCAGACAATGGTCAACACATACGTCGTCGTTAATGGCAGCGAGCGAATTTCCTTGCCGGGCGCGATAGCGACCGCACGAGCCGATGCCAATGTCACAATTGAAGTTACCTTGAAGCTCCGGCGAAAAAAGGCGTTGCCGCCTCTGACCGGACGGCCCGCTGCGGCGATGACCCGTGAGAATCTTCGCGCCAACTATGGCGCTTCGAAAGCCGATATCGACAAGGTCGTCGAGGCCTTCGGCAAATTCAATCTCGAGGAGATCGGCGCGGATCCGGCAACACGAAGCGTTCGGCTATCGGGCACGATTGCGGCGATGGAAGAAGCGTTCCAGGTCGAGCTCTTTAACTACACACATGAGAGTGGCAACTATCGCGGGCGGGTTGGTCCTGCGTATGTCCCCGTGGAAATGAAGGATATTGTGGAGGGGGTGTTCGGCCTCGATGACCGACGGGTCGCCCGACGTGGACGCCGGCCCGTGCGAGACCACGGCCTTGCGAGATCAGCTGCGGTGCCGTCGGATTGGTACATCCCGAGCGAACTCGCCTCGCACTACAATTTCCCCCCTGGGGACGGCAGCGGTCAAACGGTCGGGTTACTAGAGTTCGGTGGCGGATATTTCCCCGATGATCTGAAGAAATTCTGCAGCTTGGCCAACATACCACAGCCGCCAAAGGTGAAAACCATCAGCGCCGATGGGACTCCGACTGATAGTAGGGATGGTGCGGAAGGCGAAGTGATGCTGGACGTCGAGATCGTGGCCGGCATCTGCCCCAAGGCCGACATTGTCGTCTATTTCGCCTATTGGAGTGAAAAGGGTGTGATCACAGCCCTCGATGCCGCCATCCATGACGTGACGAACGATCCAGGCGTCTTGTCGATCAGCTGGGGTTATACCGAAGACGTTGGCATTTGGACCACGCAGGCGATGAGGCAGGTCAATGAGACGCTGCAAGAAGCGGCGCTGCTGGGTGTCACCGTATGCGTCGCCGCGGGCGACGACGGTTCGAGTGACGGGCAAATGGGCGGGGATGCGCACGTGGGCTTTCCCGCGTCGAGTCCCTTTGTCCTCTCGATTGGGGGCACGACGATTCCGAAAAAGGGCGGGAAAGGCCCTGACATCGTCTGGAAGGAGGGGAAGGGTACTAGAGCTCAAGGCGGCGGCAGTACCGGCGGCGGCGTGAGCGCGGTTTTTCCTCGTCCCGATTGGCAGAAGGGCGTGACGATCAAATCGGTTAATCCTGACAGCATCGTTGGCCGCTGCATCCCGGACGTTGCCGCCAATGCGGATTGGGACGCGTCGCCCTATCTGATGGTGGTCGACGGCGAAACAACGTCCAATGGCGGAACAAGTGCGGCAAGCCCACTCGTCGCCGGACTGTTGACTCTCATCAATGCCAACGGCACTGCCGGCAAACGCGTCGGCTATGTGACACCGGTGCTGTACCAAACCACCGGAGACGGAAACCAGGCCGTCGGCGCTGCGGGTTGTACCGATGTGCTATCCGGTAACAACACCACTCACCGTGGATGGTTATCCCATCATGCTGGTGGCTACAGCGCCCACAAGGGGTACGACGCCGTTTCAGGTTGGGGAACGCCAGACGGCGTAAAGCTGGCCGCACTTTTGTTGCCGCCCCCGCCCCCGCTCATTGACTGGACGCCACTTATCATCGCCGCTGAGCACGTCCTATAGGGCTCGTGCTTATCACCATCGTCGCAGGGCTGTTTGACAGACAAACGACGTTCAACCGGAGGGTAGACCAATGACCACGACGACATCACACACAATGAAGAGAACCACAGAAGCATCGGCGCCGACGGAGAGTGTACCGCCAAGCCCGCTGTCGAAAGTGAGGTTTGGAATGGTCGACGCCTACTCGGTTGACGCGGACAGGCTCATGATCAAGTTTAGCGTGCTTACAGTTGCTGGGTCTCTAGGGGAGCGGATGTTGATTTACGCTGCAGCCGATGCGCCAAATTTCCGGAGTTGGGTTTCGATGGTGATGATAGCGCATCAGACGGAACGGTACCTAACCGTACGCTATAGCACAGTAATTCTATCCCCCCACCCCAATCCCGAAGTTTTTACAGCACTTGAACTTGGCGTCGGCGTCGGCGCGCTGGCGTTCGACGACTGGCCACAAGCGCCCGATCCTTGAAATGCCTTTCGATTTTCCAAAGGGAACGCGGACGCGAGCGGCGGAAGCGCCCCTTGCGGCGGCCGGATTTTTCAAAGAGTCCGAGTTCGACATCGATGCGCTCGAGCAGCAATTACGGCAGGAAGCCGTTTCGCGCAATGCCAGCATCCCCGGCCCTACCATGGTGGGCTGCTTTGCGCGGAAGCCCTGAGCCCGAAGCCGGCGCTCCCGCGCCCATTGCGATCGAACAGAAGCATCACCAATGGCGACCAATTCGGAGAGCGAATGGAAAGGAGCAACGATGCTCAGGCTGGGGTCTGGCCGAATCTACTCCATAAAATCCGTCGTAGACCTTTCGGAGAAATTTTCCGCCGCGGCGGATCGCACTCGTCCAATTTCGGGGGCGACCGGCGGTCGATGCGCGGCTGAGCCAGCCGACCGCGCAACACGCCAGGCTTTCCCAGCTGCCGCGGATCGGGATGATGTTCGTCGTTGCGATGACGGTTCGATCGATGTGGAATTCTACAAAGCGCGCGCTTACGCGATCCGCCGCGCCGTCCAAGTGCGGTTTGCCCAAGCGCTAAGACGGCGCGCACGCTTCGTGCTGAGGCGTGCGTACGAAATCATTTGTGGAAGGAGATGACGATGACTCTTTGAGCTAAAACAAGCTGCCCTGCCCGGGATCGACCCGGCGGATTTTCCGCCGCGTCGGCCGCGCGGGCAAAGGAGGGCCGGTCAAGGCCCGGGCCTCCGCCGTCGCTCGTACGCGACCATCGGCGAATTCGATGTCGACCCGCACTCCGGGGTTGACGGCCGCAGCGGTGCGCAGCGGCCGGCCGGCCTCGCTGCGCACGAGAGCGAAGCCGCGCGCCAGCACGCCGTGATAGGACAGCGCGGCGAGAAGCTGGGCCGCACGCTCCAGCCGCGCGTCCCGCCGGTCGAGCAGTGTGTCGATCGCGACCGCAGCCCGCGCCAGCAACACGTCAACTCGCTCGCGGGCGCGCGCAATGTGGAGGCGCTGCGCTTGCGCATTGGCACGCAGGCCGGCGGCGAGACGCACCGAGGCGGCAGCGAAGCGCTCGCGGCGGCGCTCGCCGTGCACCCGCATGCAGTGTCGAGTGCGCATCGCGAATGATGCCACCCGCTCGCGGTCCCGCGCGATGCGCCCCGCCAGCGACTGCGCCGTCAGGCGGCCGGCAATGCGCGAATAGGCAGTATGGTGGACCTGCGCGTTGGCGATGAGAGCGCGCGGCAATCGATCGGCGGCGCCGTCGAGGCGCTGGCGCGGCACGGCGAGCAGCGTGTCGGCGGACGGCAATGCTCGCGTGGCGCCGCGTAGTTCGGTGCGGCGGCCGTCCTGGCCGCGCCCCCAGCAGGAGAGGGCGCGGCGCACCAGACCATCGATGCGGCCGATCATGTCCGACCTCACCGGCACGGCGATTTCGGCCGCCGCGGTCGGAGTGGGCGCACGACGGTCGGAGACGAAATCGATCAGCGTCACGTCGGTCTCGTGGCCGACGGCGGAGATGAGCGGGATCACGCTGTCGGCGGCGGCCCGCACCACGATTTCTTCGTTGAAGGACCACAAATCCTCGATTGATCCGCCGCCCCGCGCCACGATCAACAGATCGGGGCGCGGAACTGGACCATCGCCCGCAAGTGCGTTGAAACCCCGGATCGCTGCGGCGATCTCCTCCGCCGCGCCGTCGCCCTGCACCCGGACCGGCCACACCACCACGTGGCGGGGGAACCGCTCGGCGAGGCGATGCAGAATATCGCGAATCACCGCTCCGGTCGGAGAGGTGACCACGCCGATGACGGTTGGGAGATAGGGGAGGCGTTGCTTGCGTGCCTCGTCGAACAGGCCCTCCGCCGCGAGCTTCCTCTTGCGCTGCTCAAGGAGCGCCATCAGGGCGCCGAGCCCGGCGGGTTCCAGGCTCTCGATCACGATCTGGTAGCTCGAGCGGCCTGGAAATGTGGTGAGCCGGCCGGTCACGATCACTTCGAGCCCTTCCTCGGGCTTGATCCGCATGCGGCCGAACGCGGTTTTCCAAACGACTGCGTCGATTCGCGCACCTTCGTCCTTGAGCGCGAAATAAGCGTGGCCGGACGAATGGCGGCCGCGGTAGCCGGAGATTTCGCCGCGCACCCGCACATGGCCGTAGGTGTCCTCGACCGTGCGCCGCAGGGCGGCCGAGAGTTCCGAGACGGTCCATTCCGGAATGTTGATGCGCGGTTCGTTCATGCGGGGGAAGGTATCGGCCATAGGACGCGCTCAGTCCAGTTGGATGTTTGGCGGTATCTCTACCTGCCGGTGCTCCTGTGCCAAGGTTGCCGAGCCCCTCGACCGGCTTGCGGCGGGGCGGCGCCGTGGTACATCACCGACCGTCCCTTTTTGCTGCGGCGGCGCTAAATGAACATACTTATTCTCGGCTCAGGCGGACGCGAGCACGCGCTGGCCTGGAAGCTTGCCGCAAGTCCGCTGACGAGCCGGCTCTATTGCGCGCCCGGCAATGCCGGCATCGCCCAGGAGGCCGAATGCGTCGCCATGGATAACGGCGATCATCAGGCCGTTGTTGCGTTCTGCAAGGCCCAGGCGATCGACTTCGTCATCGTGGGGCCGGAAATCCCGCTGGTGGCCGGCATTGTCGATGATCTCGAAGCCGCGGGCATCAAGGCCTTCGGTCCATCCCGGGCCGCTGCCCGGCTCGAAGGCTCCAAGGGCTTCACCAAGGATCTCTGTCGCGCCAACAAGATACCGACGGCCGCCTACGAGCGCTTTACGGCCGCCGCGCCGGCCAAGGCGTATGCGCGGCGCACTGGGGCGCCGGTCGTGATCAAGGCCGACGGGCTCGCAGCCGGCAAGGGGGTGGTGGTGGCGACGACGATTGCCGAGGCTGACGCCGCCATAGACACGATGTTCGGCGGCGCGCTCGGCGAGGCCGGCTCATCGCTCGTGGTCGAGGAATTTCTCACTGGCGAGGAAGCCTCGTTCTTTGTTCTCTGCGATGGCGACAGCGTGGTGCCGCTCGCCACCGCCCAGGACCACAAGCGCGCGTTCGATGGGGACCGCGGGCCCAACACCGGCGGTATGGGCGCCTATTCGCCGGCCCCGGTGATGACGCCGGAGATCGAGCGGCGCGCGCTCGACGAGATCGTGCTCCCGACCATCCGGGCCATGAAGGCCATGGGAGCGCCATACAAGGGCGTGCTCTATGCCGGATTGATGATCACCGGGGAAGGACCGAAGCTCATCGAGTACAATGTCCGGTTCGGCGATCCGGAATGCCAGGTGCTGATGCTGCGCCTGATGTCCGATCTTCTGCCGGCGCTGATCGGCGCGCGTGACGGCGTCCTCAAGAACTTTGCGCTGCGCTGGTACGCGGAAGCGGCGCTCACCGTGGTGATGGCCGCCAAGGGCTACCCGAGCAATTACGTCAAGGGCTCGGAGATCATCGGCCTCGCCGACGCGGAAAAGATCGAAGGCGTCGAAGTGTTCCACGCCGGCACGCGTCGCGAAGGCGGCCGCATCCTTGCCAACGGCGGCCGGGTGCTCAACGTCTGTGCGCTCGGCAAGACGGTGGCGCAGGCGCAGGCGCGCGCCTATGAGGCGGTGGACAAGATTAAATGGCCGGAAGGCTTCTATCGCCATGATATCGGGTTTCGGGCCGTGGAGAGGGAGCGCACGACGCGTTAGTTGGCGACGCTGGATTTGCCGGTGAGTTCGTCTTATATGAATGCAATTCGCAAATATCAGGTCGACCGATGGCCGTGATTATCGAAGACGAAGAAACCGACCGCTTGGTCCGGCA
>Ga0257161_1000007_pt1 | contig 47969 bp, 49 predicted proteins | sample NR01A_FD_185954 | JGI IMG/M metagenome (GOLD analysis project Ga0257161, IMG submission 185954) | Soil microbial communities from H.J. Andrews Experimental Forest, Oregon, United States - NR-01-A | ecosystem: Environmental > Terrestrial > Soil > Temperate forest > Bulk soil | place: USA: Oregon... | reverse complement strand
CGGGGAATAGGGTGCCGTCACCGAGGAAGCGATCGACATCGATCTGGAGGACTACCATTGATGACCACCAAGAAACCTCATCACCCTCTGCGCGGGCTACCGCGCGTGCATCCGGGCGAGCTGCTGCGCGAAGATGTGTTGCCGGCGCTCGGCAAGCCCAAGGCAGAGATCGCACGTCTGCTCGGCGTCTCGCGTCAGACGCTTTACGATATCCTCGCCGAGAAACAGCCGATTACGCCGGCGATGGCGCTGCGCATTGGCAAGCTCTGTGGCAACGGGCCTGATTTGTGGATCAATATGCAGCGCGCCTATGATCTCGACGTGGCCGAAAAGGAGCTGGCGCGCGAGATCGAGAAAATTCCTACGCTGACGGCTGCTTAAAGGGCATTCGCCTGCCTCCATTCACCGCCCCACCCGCTCCGGAAAGCTCCCCGCCAGCGCCTCGCGCGTCGCCGCCATCACGCCGCGTTCCGTGATGAGGCCGGTGACGAGACGTGCCGGGGTCACGTCGAAGGCGTAGTTGGCGACCGGCGAGCCGTCCGGTACGACCGTCACGGTCTCGATCCGGCCGTCGGCGGTGCGGCCCGTCATGGTGGCGACCTCCTCTGACCCGCGCTGTTCGATCGGTATCTCGGCAATGCCGTCGCCGAGCGTAAAGTCGATGGTAGATGACGGCACCGCGGCATAGAACGGCAGGCCGTTGTCCCGCGCCGCCAGCGCCTTGAGGTAGGTGCCGATCTTGTTGCAAACGTCGCCTTGCGCGGTGACGCGGTCGGCGCCGGTGATGACGAGATCGACGAGGCCGTGCTGCATCAGATGGCCGCCGGTGTTGTCCGCGATGACCGCGTGGGGAACGCCCTGATGGCCAAGCTCCCAGGCGGTCAGCGAGGCGCCCTGATTGCGCGGCCGGGTTTCATCGACCCAGACATGGACGGCTAAGCCCTTGAGGTGGGCCTTGTAGATCGGCGCCAGCGCGGTGCCCCAGTCGACGGTGGCGAGCCAACCCGCATTGCAGTGGGTGAGGACGTTCACCTGCGCCCCCGGCGCCTTGGTGGCGGCGGCGCGCTCGATCACGGCAAGGCCATGGCGGCCGATCGCCTCGTTGTTGGCGATGTCCTCCTCGCAGATCTCAGCGGCGCGTGCATAAGCGGCGGCGACGCGCTCGCGGCGCGGCTGGTTGCGCACCGCCGCCATGACCTCATCGAGGCCCCATTTCAGATTGACCGCCGTAGGCCGCGTGGCGAGGAGCATCCCATAGGCCTGCTCCAATGCGGCGGCGGACGCGTCCTCACGTAACGCGAGGCATAGCCCATAGGCCGCGACCGCACCGATCAGCGGCGCACCGCGAGTTTGCATTGCGCAGATCGCATGGACGGCGTCGACGAGCGTTGCGAGCCGCACCGTATGCATCGCATGGGGCAGCTTCGTCTGATCGATGATGCCGACGGACCAGCCGTCGGGCTCGATCCACACGCTGCACATCCACTTACCGTCGATTAACATTGCGATTCCCGGAGATCCGGCCGAACAATCCGGAGGCACCGCACCATGTTACCCACCCTTGCTTTTGCCCCCACCCACCCCTGGGACCGCGGGCGTCCCGCCCGCCTTTGGGCGAAGAGCGGGCGAGACGCCCGCGGTCCCAGGGAGGGTCGGGGCCTTGTTTCGAACCAATGAACCGATCGTGACCGGCCGCAGCCATTAAGGGCTTGTAAAAACGCGTGATTTCCCAGAACGCTTAAGGTAAGCTGGGTGCCCCTTTTGAATTGTTGCGGCTCCACATGGACGCTCAAGACGGTTCAACAGACGCCGTCCAGGTTGAAGCATCACGCCGCCGCGAGAGCAAGGTGGTGACGGATGCGCGGGTGCGCTCAATCGATTACGAGGCGATCATCGAAGACACGGTGGCTGGCTTCGTCGGCAATACTTCTGATCAACGCCGCAAGATTTATGCGCATGCCCGCAGCGTGGTCTTGCATCGCCTGTGGCTCATGCGGCTGCCCGAGCCGATCGTCGAACTCGAAAAGCTTGCCCTTGACCTCGCCATCGGAAAGATCGAGCGACGGTGGGGCGTTCAAGACGCTGCCAAAAAATTGGCTGCCGAAGAACTCGCTGCCGAGAATGCGATCCCGTTCAATGGGCCGGAACCCCCGATCGGGCGGTCGGCGACCGCAATCATGTCCATCGCCGGGACGTTGTTGGGCCGTCTGGCGAGTCCGATCGGCGTTGCGGTGGCGCTTCCGGTCATCGCAGCAACGATTTTCTTCGGCCCAGAGATACACCGCAACCTCACCGACAGGGGTGCCGTCGGCGATCTCGTTGAACGCTGGATTCGGCATCCCGGTGGCGAGCCGGGCGTAACGGCCCGCGGCGCCGATGTGTTAGCTGGCCGCGGTTCCACCCGGGATGCCCCAGTTCTTGCCGTGCCGGCGGCCGAACCTCGGGTGGCGGCGACAACGATGATGACAGCGGCGTGCGGCCGCGGATCGTCGACCTCCGAACGCGCCTGCGCGCGCGATGTCTCAGGCCGCGGTCTCGCCGCGGAGGCACCGAAGACGGAAAACGAGCCTCCTTGGCTCGACGGCTTTGCCGCTTTCAGCGACATGACTTGGGGACCCGCGAACGCGCTGAACGGCCCCCTGTTAACTGCGGAAGATTTCGCGGTCAGCGGTGCGACGCCATATAGCGCGCCGGCCGCGGATGCGGCGCTGTCGGCGGATGCGGCGCCGCAGGCCGCTGCACCGCAAGCCCGCCCGTCTCCCGTCACGGCACCGATCAACGCCAGAGTCGCGGCGCTCATCGCGAGCGGCCAAGAGGCCGTTCTGAAGGGCGATCTCGACCGTGCCGTACGCGATTTCAGCGCGGCGATCCGCATCGATCCGAAATATCCGGACACTTATTTGGAGCGCGGTCAAACGCTCTTCAAATTTGGCGAGACCGAGCGAGCGATCGCAGACTATTCTGCTGCGCTCGCGCGCGACCCGCGGCACGGCGGGGCGCTCCGCGCACGCGGGATGGCGCATCTCTACCTCGGCAAGACCGATCTGGCGCTCGCCGATCTCTCGAAGGCGATCGAGCTTGGCGAGCATGATCCGCAGATGCTGGCCCCGATTGAATTGTTCTATGCGCGCCGCAGCCGCGGCTCGATTTACGAGTCGAAGCAACAATATGACCTGGAGATCGCGGACTGCACCGCTCTCATCGAATCGTACGCGCACGACCCCTTGCTGGTGGAGTCCATCGCTGCCAATTACGGCACCGCCGGAGCCGCCAACATTCTGGCCAGGGTCTATCGCCAGCGCGCCGGCGCTTTTGCAAGAAGATCGAGCGTGGAGCGCGCGGTGGCGGACCTCACGCAGGCGATTCCCTTGAGTTCGGACCGCGGCTATGCGGCGCTGATCGACCGCTCCAAGCTGCATGAAGGGCTTGGCCGGAACGATTTGGCCGCAGCCGATGTGCGCGCGGCGCTCAACATTCGGCCGGGCAGCGAAGAGGCGCGGCTTGCACTTAGCCGCCTCAGCGCCCTCTCCAGTCCGACTCCGCCCAGGGGATTGTGAGGCCGCAGGCGCCGGGGCGTTTGCGTGTGGCTTTTCCTCCATCCCGACGGGCCCCAAAAATTCAAGCAATTTTTGAACCTCTGCGCGGGATCGGCTGACTATTTGTTCAGGTGGTCCCGCTAAATCCCTATTCTCACATGCGAAGGAGAGACTGATGTTCGCTCGTAGCTCCGCCCTTGCCGTCGCGACAATTCTGGCTGCAGCGGCGCTTTCACCCACCGGCGCTCTTGCCGCGCGTGCCGCTTTCGACGGCAGCTGGAGTGTGCAGATTGCAACGTCGCGCGGCGCGTGCCCCGCTGACGTCGGCTTCGCGGTTGATGTTCGAGATGGCGTCGTATCCGCTGCCGGCCTCCTGACCGTCAGCGGCAACGTTGCGGCGAACGGCGTGACGCGCGTGCGCATCGCTGCTGGCAATCAGAGCGCCAGCGGCACCGGGCGGCTAAGCGGAAATTCGGGCTCCGGGACATGGCAAGGCGTGAGCGCGCAGGGCGCCTGCGCCGGAAGATGGTCCGCGAGCCGTCGCTGAGAACGTGAGGCGCGAGCGCCTGTTTGCGCCTTGGCACCTAAGCCCCAACGGACTGATCCGGGTGGGGCAGGCTTCACAGAGATTGAAGCTTGGCGTCGAAACGGCGCAATAAAGCGATTGCGCCCTACGGCGCTATTCGCAAATGGCCCAACCAGACAGGTGAATAGTGATTATCTCCGGCGGATTCATCGATTGCGTGCTCAATGCGGCGGGTAACGACATAAACGGCCAATCCTATAGCGATTACTCTCACCACCGCTGGACTATCACCGGGTCGTCCGGACCGATCGCCGGGTCCAACCCGATTAACGGCACGCCGGTCCAAGCCACATGGACAGTCACCGGATATGGACACCACGCATCGAACACGCCCGGCAATGCGAGTAGTTGGACGAGGACCGGGGGCCCCAGTCCGGCACCGCTGGTGGTTTATAGCTCGGGCAATACGGTTGTGCTACAAAGATCAGGTACTCTAAATTCTGTTATGAATGGCTTTAAAGTGCAGACGGGGAGCACAACACAACCTGGTAACGTCGATGAGATAGGTTTGGTGGGTCTGCTGGGTTCCAACCCGGTCGTCCCGATGCAGACCGGGTTGGAGTGGAGTTCAAGTCTTCAAGGGTCTTTTTCTTCGCCTATCGTCATCGTGCACTTCACGACCCTCGGCAGGGGGGGTATCCGGACGATTTCGTTTCCGTGGAATGTAGGCCTGACAGATACTAACCCGAGTGACATCGGGTCCTGGTTCTACCAGAGACCGGCGGGCGTGCCGGCCAGTGCATGGTGGCATTGGACAATCAATTTTTGAGGCACTCGCAATTTCCCATCTCGTATCGGCTACCCGCCTTCGTGGCCTATAGGCCAGGGCGCCATCATACGAAAGTCAGTTTGTGGAACAGGCCTCTCCCCCGCAAGCGGGGGAGAGAAAGTAAAGACGCGATCTTGATCGCGGGAGGACCGGCTCATGCCGTCCTGATACCTTCGTGCATCAGCGGGATCGAGCGCAGCCGCTTGCCGGTTGCCGCGAAGATCGCGTTGAGAACGGCGGGCGCGGCGACCGATACGGTCGGTTCGCCGACGCCGCCCCAGAAGCCGCCCGAAGGCATGACGATGACCTCCACCTTCGGCATCTCGCGGATCCGCAGCGAGTTGTAGGTGTCGAAGTTGGTCTGCTCGACGGCGCCGTCCTTGACGGTGCATTCGCCATAGAGCAGCGCCGACAGGCCGTACACGAACGAGCCCGCCACCTGCCGCTCGATCTGCGCCGGATTGACCGCGTAGCCCGGATCGATCGCCGCCACGATGCGGTGCATCTTCAACGCGCCCTGCGCGCTCACCGAGACCTCCGCGCAGGCCGCCACATAGCTGCCGTGGGCCATGTACTGGGAGAGCCCGCGATAAATGCCTTGCGGCGCCGGCGTCGACCATCCGGCCTTGTCGGCCACCGCCTTGAGCACGGCGGCGTGCTTCGGTTTAAGGAACTTCAGCCGGAACGCGAGCTTGTCCTGGCCGAGCGCGTCGGCGACCTCGTCGATGAAGCACTCGGTGTAGATCGCGTTGTGATTTACGTTCACGCCGCGCCAGAAGCCGGCGAGAATATGGGTGTTGCGCATCGCGTGATCGATAAGGAGGTTCGGGAAGCCGTAGCCGAAATTGCCCTCCGGCGAATTCGGCGTCAGGCCTTGGAACACGATCGTATCTCTGCCGTCCGGATCGAGCCGCTCGGGCGCGAGCGATGCCGCGATCGACTGGCCGGAAATGCGCATATGGAAGCCGACCACGTTGCCGGCGGCATCGATGCCCGCGGTGAGCTTCGCCTGGGTGACCGGGTGATAGCCGCAATGGGTCATGTCCTCTTCGCGCGACCAGATCAGCTTGATCGGCGTGCCGGGCATCTGCTTGGCGATCGCCACCGCCTGGCGGACATAATCGACCCGGCCCCTGCGGCCGAAGCCGCCGCCGCACAGGAACTTGTGCACGTCGCATTTGCCGATCGGCAGGCCGGATTCCTCCGACACCGCCGCCAGCGCGGCTTCGCCGTTCTGGGTCGGCCCCCACACCTCGCATTTATCCGCCGTATAGAGCGCCGTCATATTCATCGGCTCCATGGTGGCGTGGTTCTGGTAGGGATAGCTGTAGACCGCCTCGATCTTGCGCGCAGCGCCGGCGAGGGCCGCCTTGGGATCGCCCGCCTTATTGCCGACGAAGGCCTGCTCCGCATCGAGCCCTCCTTTCAGGAATTCCGCGATCGAGGCGCTCGACACCTTGCCGGCCTCGCCCGGTTCCCAGACGATCGGCAGCGCCTCGATTGCCTTGTGGGCACGCCAGTAGCTGTCCGCGATGACGGCGACGCCGGAATCGCCGACTTGCACCACCTTCTTGACGCCGGGCATGCCGGCGACCTTGGCGGCATCGAAGCTCTTGATCTTGCCGGTGCGCACGGGCGAGTCCTTGATGGTGGCGACCAGCATGCCGGGCATCTTGATGTCGATGCCATAGACCTGCTTGCCGGTGAGCTTGTCGGCGGTGTCGAGGCGCTTGACGCCCTTGCCGGCGATCTTCCAGTCCTTGGGGTCCTTGAGCTTGATGTCCTTCGGGGCTTCGAGCTTGGCGGCCGCTTCCGCGACCTTGCCGTAGGTGGTTTTGCGGCCCGACGCCTGATGGGTGATGACGCTGTTCGCCGCGCTGCATTCGGACGCCGGCACCTTCCATTCATTGGCGGCGGCCTGGATCAGCATGGTGCGGGCCGCCGCGCCGGCCTCGCGGACATATTGGTGCGACGTGCGGATGCCGCGGCTGCCGCCGGTCGACATGTCGCCGTAAACGCGCTTGCGGGCGAGGCTCTGGCCCGGGGTCGGATATTCGGTCGTGACCTTGGTCCAGTCGCATTCCAGCTCCTCGGCGACGAGCTGCGCCAGGCCGGTGAGCGAGCCCTGGCCCATTTCGGAACGGGCAATGCGGATCACGACGGTGTCGTCGGGCCGGATCACCACCCAGGCATTGACTTCGGGCGAGCCGTCGGCGGCGCGCACGATGTCGGGACCGAACGGCAGGCGCAGGCCCAGCGCGAGGCCGCCGCCGACCGCAGCGGCGCCGATCACGAAGGAGCGGCGATCAAACTTCGGGGCGTAATTCATGACTTTCCTCCTCACGCATTGGCGGCGGCGTGAATGGCCGCCCGCACCTGCTGGAAGGTGCCGCAGCGGCAGATATTGGTGATGGCGGCGTCAATGTCGGCGTCGGTCGGCGTCGGCTTGGTCTTGAGGAGATCGGCGACCGCCATGATCATGCCGGACTGGCAATAGCCGCACTGCGGCACATCATGCTCGAACCAGGCCTGCTGCACCTTGTGCAGCACGCCGTTGGCGGCAAGTCCCTCGATGGTGGTGATCTCTTTGCCGGCCACGTCGGAAAGCTGCACGGAGCATGACCGCGTCGCCACGCCGTTGATGTGGACCGTGCAGGCGCCGCACTGCGCGATGCCGCAACCATACTTTGTGCCGGTCATGCCGAGCGTGTCGCGCAACACCCACAACAGCGGGGTGTCGGGCTCGACATCGACGTTGTGGCTTTGACCATTGACGATGAGGGTTGGCATTCGGTTTCTCCCGTTCGTCGCCCGTCATGAGGCGAATTGGCGGCGCGCAAGCAACAGGGTTTTCAAGAGCAATAGATCCGCGCGCAGGGCGTGAGCATAGCTTGTTTTCATGCTCATGAGAATTCGCTATCCTGCGGTGCAATCTGCGTTCGCCCATCACCCAATCCGCGGTATTTACGGTGAGCGTCGCGGGCCCCGGGGGACAATATGAGAAGTCTGTCTTTCGTCGTCGCTTTGATCGCGGCGGTGGTGAGCATCGGCGGCGCGAGGGCGCAGACCTATCCGGCGCGTCCGATCACTTTGATCGTGCCGTTCGCGGCGGGCGGCGCGGTCGATATCACCGCCCGCATCGTGGGCGAGCACATGTCGCGCACCCTCGGTCAGCAGGTCGTGATCGAGAATGTGGTCGGTGCCGGCGGCACCATCGCGTCGACGCGGGCGATGCGCGCCAATCCGGACGGCTACACTGTCATGCTCGGCCACCTCGGCACGCACGCTTTCGCGGTCGCGCTCTATCCCAATCTCCCCTACAAGCCTGACGTCGACTTTCAGCCAATCGGGCAAGTCGCCACCAATCCGTTGCTGATTGCGGCAAGAAGAGACTTTCCGGCCAAGGACCTCAAGGAATTCGTCGCGTTCGTCAAGGCAAACGAGGGCAAGCTCAACGTGTCGCACGCCGGCGTTGGCTCGGTATTTTTCACCACCTGCCTCCTGGTGAACGCGCTCCTGGAGGTGAATCCGACATTCGTGCCCTTCAACGGCGGCGCTCAAGCGATGAACGCGTTGCTGGGCGGCCAGGTCGACTACACGTGTCCCGACCTGTTCAATGTGGTGTCATATGTGCGGGCCGGGACGATCAAGGCGTTCGCGATTGCAACCGAGGAACGCCATCCGCTGCTGCCTGAGGTCCCGACATCGGCGGAAGCCGGCCTGCCGGCATTCCAGGTCTCGGCCTGGAACGGCTTATTCGCTCCCAAGGCGACGCCGAAGCCGATTCTCGACAAGCTCGCCGACGCCCTCGACAAGGCGCTGGATGACGACAACACGCGCAAGCGCCTGCTCGAATTCGGCAGCGACATTCCACGCAAGCAGCAGCGCGGACAACAGCCGCTGGCTGCTCTGGTGCAGAGCGAGCTCGCCCGCTGGACGCCGATCATCAAGGCGGCGAACGTCAAAGCGGAATAGGCCGTTTTAAGCACTGGAGAAGGTCGCCATGGGCTACGAAACCATCGCCGTCACGCCGGTCACGCCGCGCATCGGCGCCAATGTCGAAGGCGTCACGCTGGGAAAGCCGCTCAGCAACCGCCAGGTCGAGGAGTTGCATCAGGCGCTGGCGGAGCATCAGGTTCTGTTTTTTCGCGATCAGCCGCTCGATGTGGAGGCCCACAAGAGGTTCGGCCGCTATTTCGGTGAATTGCATATTCACCCCAGCACGCCGGGGCCGGACGAACATCCGGAGATTTTACCGATCCATGCGGATGCCAATTCCAAACGCATCAACGGGGAGTACTGGCACTCGGATGTCTCCTGCGACGAGGAGCCGCCGATGGGGAGCATCCTCTACCTCCACACGGTGCCGGACTGCGGCGGAGATACGCTTTTTGCCAGCCAGTATGCGGCCTATGACGCGCTTTCCCCGCGCATGAAGGTCTATCTCGAAGGGCTGACCGCGACGCATTCAGGCGACCACGTCTATCGCAGGAACAATGCGCTGATGGGCCTCGCCGAAAGCGGCAAGGCCTACCCGCGCGCATCGCATCCGGTCGTTCGCACCCATCCGGTGACGAAGCGCAAGGCGCTGTACGTCAATGGTGACTTCACCACCCATATCGACGGATTGCCGCGAGACGAGGGCCGCGCGATCCTGGACTTTCTGTGCGAGTTCAGCACACGGGAGGAATTCCAGGTGCGGTTCCGCTGGCAACCCCATTCGGTCGCCTTCTGGGACAACCGCTGCGTCCAGCACCAGGCCCTCTGGGACTATTACCCGCAGACGCGTTCCGGCCGCCGCGTGACGATCAAAGGCGATCGGCCGTTCTGAGCCCCTTGTAGGGTGGGCAAAGGCGCATTGCACGGAGTAGCGTTATTGGCACGGACCGTCATGCGCCTTTGCCCACGCTGTCCGACCTCGCCGTTCGACCGCGTGGGCAAAGTCGCGCGCGGTCGGCGTGTCATGTCATCAGCTGCGGCAGGCGACTTTGCCCACCCTACGATGCCACGACGGTTCCATACGACCGGACCGCCTCTGAGCACGCCTACTGCGGCAGCGGCGCCCCTTGTGAGGGGCTGCGCTTGCGCATTCCCAAGATGTTCATCTTGAAGCCGTTGCCCATGATCATGTCGCCGGGCTTCTGGTCGCCCGTACAGGGGCCCAGCCATTTGGCTGCCAATGTTATCGTCATCTTGCCGCCGGGCATGGCGTCGCCTTCCGACGTCACGGTCATCGTATAGGCGCTGTCGAAGCTGCCCGTGATGACCGCGTGAGACGTCGCGGTCTTGCCGCTGACCGTGCAAGTGGAGTCGATCGTGAGCCCGTTCGCCGATTTTTGTATGTCGCGCTTGGCGCACGCGGCCTCGGCCAAAGCGCCGCCGCTCGACTGCATCATCCGGTCGGTCGCGGCGTCGATGCATTGCTGAATCGCCTGGGGCGCTCCGTTCATCCGGACTTCCCACAGGCCAGCCTTGCGGGTCGGCAATTCGGCCGCCATCGCCGCCATCGGGCCGGCCAGAATCAGAATAGCCGTCGCCCCGAATCGTCCCATGCAATCCTCCTCTTGCATAAAAGCCCCAACGCCTATCCGCGGCCTTCATCCTTCGCCGCCATGATCAGCGCCCAGAACACCTTGTATTTCGACTGTGGCGCATAGACGGCGGCGATGCCTAAGCGGTTGACGCCGCCCTTGAGCATATTGGCGCGGTGCGGCGGCGAATCCCGCCAGCCGGAAAACGCTTCGGCGAGCGTATGGTAGCCGGCGCTGACATTCTCTACGGCGACCTTGCCGTCGAAACCCGCGGCGGCGAGCCGGCCGGTAAATTCGCGCCCCGCGGGGCGGTCGACCTTATCCTTCGCCGCCATGGCGCGCGCATGGTCGATGGCCACGCGCATCAGATCGGGATCGACCTCGACGGCGCCGAGGCCGTTGTTGCCGCGATAGCCGGAGATCATCGCGGCGGCGGCACCAGCGTCGACGGCGGCGCCGGCGTCCGCCATGCTGACATAGAAGCTCGGCTGCGCCGGCGGCGCGGATTCGCTGGTGCAGCCCGGCAGGAGGGCAAGCAGCGCCGCTGCGGGCAGGAGGAAGACTCTCATGGACAGCTCCGAATCGAAAGGCCGCACCATACTGTCCGATGCAGGGTGAAGAAAGGGTGTGGGGGCTCTCCAAGCCAATCGCGTTCGGGATAGTGCCCTTCTTTGTCGGCTTCCTCTTGTGGAGCCGTTACATTCCGGCAGTGGCGCCGCTCAAGACTGCGGCGAGCAGGTTCATCTCGCCGGCTCCGTCGGGCATCCTGGCGACGAGCGGCTTCAGTCGCCCGTCGAGCATGAGCATGGCGAAGCCGTGCACCAGCGACCACGCGGCGGTGATTTGAGCCGCTCGAGACAGCGTCAACGGCGTTACGGGGAGCCCGTGCGTCCCTAGCGTGCCTGCGAGCACCCCGAGTGCAGCCTCCCCGGCCGCGCGCAATGCCGGCCGCCTGAAGTCAAGCCGCTCGCCGCGAAACATCAGCAGGAACAGCCCGGGGTTCTGCTGCGCGAACGTGACGTAGCCGTGACCGATGGCGGCGAGCCGCGCCTTGGTGGTGTCGCCTTCGCGGGTATTCGCCACTAGGGCGGCGCCGAACCGCGCGAAGCCGACGGCCGCGAGCTCGCTCAACAGGCCCCTGATATCGCCGAAGTGATTTTTCGGTGCGGCGTGAGATACACCCGCCTCGCGCGCCGCCGCCCGCAGCGTCAGCCCGGCAATGCCGTCCCGCTCCAGGATGCGTTCCGCAGCCTCAAGCATCGCCTCGCGCAAGGAGCCGTGATGGTAAGGCGCCGCAGCTGCGCGCCGCCTGCTGCCGGCGCGGGCCGCGGCCCGGCTGGCGGTGCGGCGGGTCGTTCTCATGTCCAGATTCTCCTAATGTTGACGGTGTAAATATTTGATTGACAGCAGCTGCCAATCGCGATATCTATATGTTGACATCGTCAATATTACAACAGAAGTCGAGCGTGTCTTTACAAAACTTTACCTGACGGACAAATCACGGCAATTCCACTCCTTCACATTCCGCTCGCGACAGACCAGGAAGGAACGCCGAATGAGCAAACATGAGCCGACCAATGAGACGCGGGAATGAGACCGGATCAACGCAAAGAGAAAGCCATGAGCCTCGCACCGCTGCTTTCGGCGTCCCCGCTATCCACTTAGCTTGACCGCAGGGAGAAGACCTCATGTCTGTGAACATTGTCTACACAACAAGCGCGATCGCTGTCGGCGGCCGCGACGGCAATACCGGGACGACCGACGGCAGGTTCGAAGTAAAACTCGCCCGGCCGACGGAACTCGCAGGCAGGGGTGATGGCAATAATCCCGAGCAGCTTTTCGCTTCCGGCTACGCGGCCTGCTTTCTCAGCTCCATGCAGTTGTTGGCCGCGCAAGGCGCGGCCAAGGTCCCGGCAAATGCCGAGGTGATGGCTACCGTCGGATTCGGGCCGCGCTCTGAGGGCGGCCTTGGTCTTGAGATCGCCCTCGACATCACGCTGCCCGGGGTCGCCCGGAACGAGGCGGAAGCTCTGATCGAGAAGGCGCATCAGATCTGCGCCTATTCCAACGCTATGCGCAACAACGTCGCAATCAAGCTCGGCCTGATCGAGGCGTGATGGCAAGGCCGATGGGTTCGCACCAGACGCACCGTCGTGAAAAACCTGCATGCCCTGCTGCTCGAACAGACGGCCTATATTCAAGAGGTCGTCGAGCGCAGCGAGCGTCCCGAATCAACAGGAGGAAGACGCCATGACCCTCGCGCCACTACTCTCCGCCGCCCCGGCCATCCAGTTTCACGCCTTCGCCGCGATGACGGCGTTTGGCTTGGGGCTGGTCCAGCTCGCCGCCCCCAAGGGAACACTGCCGCACCGCACGATCGGCTGGATCTGGGTCGCCCTGATGCTCGTGGTGAGCGTGAGCGCCTTCTTCATCCACGAGATCAGACTGTGGGGGCCATGGAGCCCGATCCACCTGCTGGCCATCCTCGCCCTGGTCGTGCTGCCGATCGCCGTCTGGCATGCGCACTGTCATGAGGTCCACAAGCATCGCAACAGAATGGTGGCGCTCTTCGTCGGCGCGCTGGTGATCGCCGGAGTGTTCACGTTCCTGCCCGGGCGCATCATGCACGCGGTAGCATTTGGCCCATAGCACGGCGCGTTGGGTGGGAAACGCGCCAGTACCGGGTTTCACTGCGCTCAACCCACCTTACGCCGGAAGCCCCAGCAGCCGCGCCGCATTGTTAAAGCAGATGTCGGCGCGCACGTTCTCGGCCAGCGGCACGTGATCGATGAACGTACTCGCTTCGTCCGGCGGCTCGAACGGATAGTCGGTCGCGAACATGATGTGCTCATGGCCGACCGCGTCGATGGCGCAATTGAGCGGCTCGGCCGCGTACATGCCGGAAATCGTCATCGCGATGTTGTCCCGGATGTAATCCGACGGGCGGCGTGCAAGCTTGACGCCATAGAAGGAGGCGCGGCTGTCGAACCGCCACAACAGGTACGGCATCATCTCGCCGAGATGCCCGAGCGCCAGCGTGGCGTGCGGGAAGCGGTCGAAGTGCCCGCCGAACACCAGGCGCAATGCATGCGAGCCGGTCTCGACGCCCCACTCCCAGGTGGCGCGCCGCAGGCCGTAGGTGCCTTCCAGCACCGGCATGGCCGCGGGCGGATCGGCCGGATGCAGGTAGATCACGGCGCGGAGCGCCTCGGCACGCTCCCAGAACGGGTAGAGCGAGGGGTGGTCGAGGTATTGCCCGTTGGTGTGGCCATTGATCATGGCGCCAACGAAGCCCAATTCGCGTACTGCGCGTTCAAGCTCGCCAGCCGCGGCCTTGGCGTCCTGCATCGGGAGGTGGGCAAAGCCCGAATAGCGGCCGGGACGCTTCGCTATCTCGCGGGCGAGGAAATCGTTCGATTCCCGTGCGCGGCGCACCGCAATCGCGGTGTCGCGCTCGATCTGCACACCAGGCCCGGCGATCGAGAGAACGGCACGTTCGATGCTGTCGCGATCCATCTGGGCGATACGCAAGTCGCCGAATTCTCCGAGCCGCGCGACCGCCTGCCGGAAAACGTCCGGCGTAATTTCGCCCGCCGTGGTCTGCCAATAGTCCTCGAAGCCCGGCGACAGGAAATGCTCTTCAAGCGCGATTTTCTTGATCATGTTGGCTTTCCCTCAGCGCTGCTGTCTAATGTAGGCCCTATAAGAAGGACCGAAATCCGCAATAGCCGATTTCGATTGGGAGGAGCATCATGCGCCGACTTGCAACGTCCGCACTCGCCCTCTTGCTGACCTGCGCCGCCGCGTCGGCCGACGAGATCGTTTTGCGCGGGATGGGCTCGCTTCACGTCGGCGGGCGCATCGTGGAGATCCACGGCAAGCCGGTACGGGAGATCGTGCGGGTGCCCGGCGGCCCTTCCTCCAAGCTCGATCCGAACGGGGAGTATCAGGTCGAGCAGATGTATGCGCAGTATTTTCTTCCCAAAGACCGCAAAGGCAAGGTGCCGCTCCTGATGTGGCACGGCGGCGGCCTGACCGGCGTCACCTACGAGACGACGCCGGACGGCCGTGAAGGCTGGCTCAACATGTTCGTTCGCAAGGGCTGGGACGTCTATGTCTCGGATGCCGTCGAGCGCGGGCGTTCGGGTTTTGCGAGCCCTGAGGTGTGGCCTGGCGAGCCGATCTTCCTGACCTACGCGGATCCGTTCGAGCGTTTTCGCATCGGCGCGGGGGACGGCTCCTGGGATCCGAATCCCGCCAGGCAGAAGCTCATGCCGGGGGTGCAATTTCCCGTCGACGCCTATGCGAACTACATGAAACAGATGGTTCCGCGCTGGCTTTCGACCGACGATGCCGTCATCGCCGGATACGTCGCGCTCGTGGACAAGGTCTGTCCCTGCGTTCTCCTGACGCACAGCCAGGGCGGCTCGTTCGGTCTGAAGGTCGCGGAAGCGCGTCCGGACAAAATCAAGGCCGTCGTCGCCGTCGAGTCGGCAAGCGGCGGCAATCCCGATAAGGCCGCCGCCCTCAAGAACATCCCGGTCCTGATGGTGTTCGGCGACAATGTCGACCTCCATCCGCGCTGGGTCGCCTATCGAAAACTCGATCTCCAATACGCCGCAGCGGTGCGCGCCGCGGGCGGCAAGGTCGACGTGATCAATCTCCCCGACCTCGGCATCAGGGGAAACTCTCATATGGTCATGATGGACAAGAACAATGATGCCGTCGCCGACGTGATTGGGAAGTGGCTGGTGGATCAAGGTTTCACGATCGAAGGACCGTGAGGGCGGGCGTCATTCCGGGGCGCCGCGAAGCGGCGAGCCCGGAATCCATAACCACCGGCCGAGGGCTATGGATTCCGGGCTCGCCACCTTCGGTGGCGCCCCGGAATGACCAGCCAGGCGTATACGATCGGTTTCATCGAATCGCTCCACGAGCAGGCGGCCGATCGAGGGGAGGAAACAGACATGGCGCAGGAGAGGGAGATCCGCACGAGTTCGGTCTCAATCGTCGCCGCAGCCTGCGCCTGCATGAGCTGGCTGCTTGCGGTTGCGAACGGAGCCATGGCGGAAAAATTGAGGGTCGGCGTCAATCTGACGACAATCGAGACCCTGCCGATCTACCTTGTCGAAAGCGAGCCTGCGGGCGCAGGCATCGAGCTCTCCGGCGGCGCCATTCCGGCATTGACGGCCGGCAGCGTCGACATCGTGACCAATGCAGAGACGCAGGCGATCCTGCGCTCGACCGCCAATCCGGAAATTCGTGTGATCCTTACCGTCGCCGAGTACGGCTATCGCATCGTGGCGCGCCGGTCGGCGGGTGTCCGCACCGCGGTGGATTTGCGCGGCAAGAAGATCGCCACATCGCTCAACAGCTCGGCCCATTTTTATATCGTGAAGACGCTGCGGAACGTCGGGCTTTCGGAGGCGGACGCGACTGTCGTCGGCATGACGCCTCCGGAAATGCCGGCGGCGCTCGCGCGTGGTGATGTCGACGCAGTCTCGATCTGGGAGCCGGCCGCCGAACAGTCCGCCAAGGCGCTCGGCCCCGATGCCGTGATCCTGCAAGGACCAGACTACCGGGAGCGGTTCAACCTCAATACCACCGCGACGATCCTGGCCGACCCCACCAAGCGTGCAGCCGTCACGGACCTCCTGCGTGCGATCATCCGCACGTCGCTGCGGGTCCGGGAGCACGCGCAGGAGGTGCAGCCGGTCATCGCCGCAAAGCTCGGCCTGCCGCAAGAGATCGTGGCGGCGACGTGGGGACTCTTCCGGTTTCCGGCATCGATCCCGGACGATCTGTTGGCGAGTATGGTCGAACAGGAACCGTGGATGGCGAAGAACCAGAACAGGGCTCCCCGGCCCCGAGAGGCGATCTCCGCATTGATCGATGCGAGCGTGTGGCGCGAGGCGCAACGGGAGCCCGCGGCCAAATCCAGTTCACCGCGTCGTTGATTTCGGAGAAACCGCAATCATGACTGGCATGCTTCGAATTGCATCGCGTCACGTTTGGCCGGCCGTTGCGGGCCTGTTCCTGACTGCCCTCGCGTTCGCGCCCGGGCCTTGCTTCGCCGCGTTTCCCGAACGGCCCATCCACGTCATCGTTCCGTTCCCGCCCGGCGGTGCGGTCGACCTCGTCACGCGGCTCGTGACCCAGCGGATCGCCGAGGCCCGGGGATGGTCCTTCATCATCGAAAGCAAGGCTGCGGCAGGCGGCATCGTCGCCACCGATACGGTCGCGAAAGCGGCCGGCGACGGCTACACCCTTCTGATCGCCACGCCGAACCACACCATCGCGGCCGCGCTGAAGCCGCGCCTCCCTTACGACTGGGAACGTGATGTCGTGCCCGTCGCGGTGATCGCCAACGTCCCGGAACTGCTGGTGAGCCACCCGGCCGTTCCGTTCGACAGTCTTTCGGGGTTCGTCGCCTACGCAAAAGAAAATCCCGGCAAGCTGAACTACTCATCGGCAGGCAACGGAACGCTGCCGCATGTCACGATGGAATTGCTCCTGCGCCGTGCCGGCGTTGCGGTGGTGCACGTTCCCTACCGCGGCGCCGCCCCGGCGATGACCGATCTTTTGGCCGGTGTCGTCCAGCTCAAGCTCGATACCTTTGCGACCTCCAACGACCATGTCGCGGCCGGGAAGCTGCGGGCCCTGGCGTTTGCCAGCGCCCGCCGCTCCAGCCTGATGCCGCAGTTGCCGACCATCGCCGAGCAGGGCTTTCCGGGTTACGAAGGCGTGCTGTGGATCGGCGTGATGGCGCCGGCAGGTGTGCCAGCCGCCACCATCGACCTTTTCGCGGCCGCCATCAGCGAAGCGGTCCGGTCCGAAGTGCTCGCCGCGAGGCTCAAGCGCGATGGCATCGAGCCCGTCGGCAACAAGGCCGCGGACTTCGGTACGCTCATCGCCAACGAGGTCGCGCTGTGGCGGGAGTTGGCCAAAGCGGTCCAGATGACGGTCGACTGATGACGAGACGGAGCTGTCCCGCAGTCGATCGCAGGAGTGGCAGACCGGATCGTCGGCATTCGCGCCAACCCTATGCCAAGTTCATTCGTGCAAGCCGACTTAGGAAATTCGGCGGTCGCGTTAGAGTGCTCAGGAAGCGCTCGCCCCATAATTTGACGTTGTTTGCCAGTAGAACCTGGAACATGGCATCGTGACGAGTGCGGCGCTCATCAAGCGGCATCGACAAGGCCTGCGCAATGGCCCTTCCAACCGACTCAGTGTCGTATGGATTGACAAGAAGCGCTGCTTCCAATTCAACGGCCGCCCCGGCAAAACGCGACAGGATGAGAACCCCTGGATCTTCGGCATCCTGAGCTGACACATATTCCTTGGCGACAAGGTTCATGCCGTCGCGCAGCGGGGTGACAAGCGCAACTCGCGCGGAACGATAGAGACCGACAAGTGCGGAACGGCCGTGGACGCGCTTTACATAGCGGATCGGCGTCCACGATGCCTCGCCATATGTCCCGTTGATACGGCCTGCCGTTTCGTCGATCTGTCTTTCCATATCGGCATATTCCTGGATTTCCGAACGGCTCCTGGGTGTAATCTGCAGATAGGTCACCTTCCCTCGCCAGTCGGAATGGGTGGAAAGAAAGCGGTCAAAGGCTTCCATCCGAAGCGCGATTCCTTTGGAATAATCAAGGCGGTCGACCCCAATGATCATCACCCGATCGACCAAACTCTCCATGACGTCGCGCACGAAGGGAGCCTGCGCCGCGCGCCGAGCCAACCGACTGAGTTGCGCTGTCTCGACCCCAACCGGGAAAATTCCGATTCGGACCGTCCGGTCTGGCGTCTGATAGGTGTATTGATCGCGGCCCGGTATTCGGCATTCGTTCCGCAAGTAGTGTGCGAAATTTGCAGCGTCGATTTCGGTTTGAAAGCCCAACAGGTCGTAGTGACACATTGCCGGAATGAGCCGCTCGTGATTCGGAAGTGCGGTCAGAATTTCTGGCGGCGGAAAAGGGATATGATGAAAAAAACCGATTTTATTTCGATGACCGCGATCGCGAAGCGCCTTGGCGAGTGGAAACAAGTGGTAATCATGAACCCACACGACATCATCGGGTTGAAGAAGCTTGTCCAATTCCGCGGCGAAGGTCTGGTTGACCCGCATATAGCCGCTCAGATCACGGCGGGAGAATTCCGCCAAATCCAGCCGGTAATGTAGAATCGGCCAGAGCACCCTGTTGGCGTATCCATTGTAATATTCCCGGTAGTCCTCTTCGATCAGATCGATCAGCACATACGATTGATGACCGCGCTGGATCGTCCGGACCGTGACGCCCGATTTTGCAGCCACCTGGCCGCTCCACCCGAACCAGATTCCGGGATGTCGCCGCAAGACAGGATGTATCGCAACTGCAAGTCCACCCGCCTGACTGCCACCCTCGCGGCCCGGGACAGCAACACGATTGGAGACCAAGACGAGCCGCGCCAATACTAGCCCTCCAGCTTGACCAGATGTCGGCCCGCCGAGCAACACCGATGGGGAGTCGATTCAGGTGCGACGATGTTACCCGGCCGCAGGACCCCGGTTTAAATCGACTCTTTCGGTAAAGGCGCGCAGCATAACCGCGGCCGAACGCCAGCGCAAAGTTTTCGGTTTTTCAATCAAGGTATTGATCGGAACCCGTCGGGGTATTCGCGGTTGTCGCCGCGAAAAATGGCGCGCGAAAGGAAATCACATGGCGTTACCTGCAATCCTCCAGGGGGAATCGGTCACTCGTCTTCTGCAAGGCGCGGCGGCTGGTGCCGTTGCGACCTTGGTCATCGGCTTCACTTGGGGCGGTTGGGTGACCGGCGGAACCGCAAGGGAGAAGGCGCAAAAAGACGTCAGCATGGCCCTCGTGTCGGCCTTGTCTCCCATTTGTGTTGACAAGTTTCAGCACAGCGCCGAGGCCGTCTCGAATCTGATCGAATTCAGGAAGGTCAGCTCCTGGCAGCAGGGTTCTTTCATCGAAAAGGGTGGCTGGGCGACGATGCCCGGCGGCGAGCCAGCAAATGTGGCCGTTGCGCAGGCCTGCGCCACGATGCTCAGCAGTCTTCAAAAGTAATCTCGCCAACGCCGCCAGCGCGGTTGTCGATCGCGGCGTTAGCGTCGGCTCGGTTGCGCAGACGAGCCGCCGGACGCCATGAGTTGCCCGTATCTGATTTCATAACCGGCGAGAATCACGAGCCGGGGGATGCACACGCGATCGTGTGCGGCACGGGGTTTCGCAGCTGAAATCATGTTTATTGTCAAGTACTCGGGGCGTTGCAGCGAATCTGATGCCATGAAAATTATTTTTTCTTCGATCGGTGGTATTTTCACGCTTCGATCTTATGTAATTCCTGCTGTTTGAATGATAATCGTTCAAACCGATATTTAGTTCGCGCTTTAGAGGCGCTTACAGCGACAAGCAAGACATCCGACACGGCTGCTGCAAAGCCTGAGACGACTGCCGCGACCAAGCAGATGTTCGAGGAAATCGGCGCGAAGTGGAGTAAGTTCTCCGAACAAGACCTTTCCGCGTTGACGGGTAACGGCGGCCTCCTCAATCAGGTCGTAGCCAAGAATGGCCTTGAGAAGGCCAAAGCTCGGCGGGACGTTGATGCGTTACTAAAAGGCCGTCGCAATCTGACGCTGACCGCCAATGGTCGAGCCGAGGCCACCTCTTCGGACGGCCTCGGCAGATTTTATCGACCGGCAACGGCGATGGAAGGAGACAAAAATGGCTGTATTGCTTTCCGTTGATGCGAAGTCGTTCGATTACGAAGCCGTGGCTGAGCTATTTCCGGCTCGAAGCAAAAAATTCAATCGTCAGCTCGCCCGATACCAACGATTTGAGCGCGCCGCAGACGCGCTCCGGTTTGCAGTCGAAGTATTGCCGCCACAGTTGTTCCTGGGCGCCTACCTCGAGGTCGAGGAGGAGCGGTTCGACAGCAATGAAATGCGCCGCTTGTACGACAGCGCCGAATTTCCGCTTGCGCGGCGTGTGGCGGTGTAGCCCCGGTGGCCACACGTACGCAACATAAGACTGTCGTCTTCAGCCATCCTTTCCGGCTGAAAGGGGTCGACAGAGTCTTGCCGCCTGGAGACTATCAGGTCGTAACCGACGAGGAATTGATCGAGGGATTGTCGTTCCCGGTTTATCACCGCGTATCCACCGCAATCATCGTTCCGGCGCAATCTCACCGGGCATCTTCTGTCGAGATGGTGGCGATCGATCCCCGCGACCTTCAGTCCGCGAAGGACCGGGATACCGCTTCGGAGCAATTGCCTGCGGCGGAAGCGAAACCGGCAAGCGGCAGGTCGTAGGATTTCGACAGGGCTGGTCTGAACAAGGAACAGGTGGGCCATGACGGACAAAACGATCGACCTCGACCAGCACCGCGGGATGGCCGCCCAGAAAGCCACAGACCTTCGCCGGTTGCTGGCGAACGTGGAGGCCGATCAAAGCGCATTACGTCTTCGGCAGGATGAACTGGAAGCCCATCTGCTCGCCGCGCCGGCAACAAATTGGCGCGAAGCCGCCGAGAAGGCTCGCTATCTTCTCAATCTCTTTGCTGCCACGCTGACATCGCAGGATCCGCGCCGACAAAAGCTCATCGCGGCCGTGCTTGCCGATTTCGAGCGGCTCTCTGGCGAACCGTAAGTTGCATCGCTGCGGCTCCGGTGCGGTAACATGGACCATGGCAATTAATTTCCCCAACCCAAGTCGCTCCTATGATGCAACGCTGCGTGCCGTGCGGTTTTGGGGGCATGACGGCGCGATGGAGGCGTCATTTTACGTGAATGAAGACGCACTGAAACGAATTCAACCAGGCTTGCGATCCGATGAGGCAGGACTGCTCCGTGCCTTCGATTCGCATCGCGACCTGATACAGATGGCCGCCGCGAAGGTTTATCGGCGAGGCCGCAAAGGGTCTTACGAGCTGATCCCTGCTGATTTCTGACGGCACAGCGATCGACTGGGCGCGTGGGCTCGCGCCTTCGTACGCGGCAGTCGGACCGATACGCAGGGGCTGCTCGCCGATCTCAACGCCGGGGTCAAGTCATCGATCTCGTATCAGAGCCGGGAAACCGAGGGGACGCAGACCCCAGTTGAAACGCTCGACCGAGGTTCCGGCTCGTGCCGAGATCTCGCCATGCTGTTGATCGAAGCGGCTCGTTGCCTCGGCTTCGGAGCGCGCGTGGTGACCGGGTATCTCTACAATCCCTCCGCCGACGGCGGCGATACGGCCGTCACGAGCGTTGTGGCGTCCCATGCATGGGCCGACATCTACCTTCCGGGGGCCGGCTGGATCGCTTACGATCCGACAAACGGGACGGTCAACGGCGCCAACCTGATTCGCGTCGCCGTCACCCGGGACATCAGCCAAGCGGTTCCGATCGCCGGCAGTTTTGTCGGCGGGTCCGGCGACTATCTCGGTATGACCGTCGATGTGGCGGTGATCCTAGAGCGACACGCCGCGGCACGTTCGGCGTGATCCCCGGCTTGGCGATGCTTGACCGAACGGCATCCACGAATTCTGCAAAGCGCCGTGGCGCGCGCGGAGTCTTCCGACAGGCATCGTCGCACGCAACCAGCACATTGTCGCCGCGCCTCATTGTGATCCATTAGCAGCACTCGCCTGGGCCCCTATCGCTAGCTTCATTCCGCGTGCGAGCTGGCACGATGGCTTCGGCCGATCACTGCCGAGACTACAAGAGCAAGCCGAATTATTTCTCGACCCACTATTGTCCTTAACGTTCGGCACCCCATGTGGTCATCAGGGAGAAAAGTGGTCTGTCCGAGAACGGACCACAAATCGGTGACGTCCCAAGTCTCCGTTCCACCCATTTGGCAGTGCAGCGCCGTCGGCAAAATAGCAATCGAAAGGTTGAGTCGCGCTCGGCGCGGGCGATCATAACTCGGCCGATTGGTGCGTCGCTCTACACCCGACACGTCGGATCCCACCAAGTGGAATCGCCAAGTGGAATCGCATTCGGCATCAACAGTGTGTCGACTCGCAGAGAATTAGCGTCATCAAGTACTTCGTGTGCGGCACTACCAAGGAGCGCGCCATGCACAATGGCCAAAAGAGAATAATGAGTACGCGCCAACCCAGAACGGCAGCGTCATTTGCTGTCCGCTCCAAGCCGGGGCCGTCGAGTGCCGTACGCTTCGAGCCGGAGCACTCTCAAAACGCGCAAAGAAATTACGAGCGGTATCTGGCGCTCGCCCGCGTTGAAGACCTGATCGGCAACACGGTCGGGGCAGAGAACTACTACCAGCACGCCGAACATTATTTCAGGTTGATGACCTCTCGGCCCGATGAGATGGCGAGTGCCGTGAAACGATCGCCCGTTCAAACGCATTCAACCAGGCTTGCGGTCCGATGAGCAGGACTGCTCGTTGCCTTCATTCGCATCGCGACGATTAGGCGACCGCCACGAAGGTCTATGGGTGGCAGACGGTCTTATGAGCGGATCCCTGCTGACTTTTGACGGAACCGGTTTGGATGCCGGGACGTTGATCGTTACGCTTCCAATGTCCCAATGTCCGAAACAAGACAACGACGGCCGGAACGGCGATGGATGACTGACGTTGACGCGCATACGATCAGATTTCAATGTCCGAAATGCGGGCACGAACTCGGGCAAACAATTGGGAATCTTAAATTGGGCAAGCACATGCAGTGTCCGGAGTGTGGTATAGGAATAAACATCGACACAAGACGGTTGGCCAACGCCGCGGAGGAAATGCGCAGGGCAATCGACAAAGTCCCGCCGGAAATCACCATCAAATTCTTCCGCTAGAGCATGATCCCGAAAAGTGGGAACGGTTTTCGGAAAAGATCATGCTCCAGCAATAAGGTAGAGCGGGATGACGATTCGAAGAAAAGTCATTCCGCTCTAGCGCGGAGCCATGATGCAACCCTACGGTTTCGGAGGCGGAAGCGTGTTGCCGGTAGGCGCGCCCATTCCCTTGGTAGACGAACCGCTGGAAGCGCCGGCCGTCGAAGTTTTCGCCCACGTAGATGTTGCCTTTGCTGTCCACCGCGAGGGCATGCGGCACGTTCAGCGATCCGCCGAATATTCCCTGCTGTCCGATGCGATCGACGACCTCGAGCGTCTCACGCAGAAGAATCCAGACGTGGTGGTTCCCACCGTCGATCACATAGAGGAAGCGCTGATCCGGCGAGAACGCGAGCCCGGAGGTCGACCCGGCGAGCAGTGTCTTCGGCGCGACAAAGCCTTCCCGCACAAACGTGCCGTCGGTCTTGAAAACCTGGATGCGGTCATTGGGGCGGTCGGCGACATAGACAAGGCCGTCTTTTGAAAGCGCAACGTTGTGCGGCAAACGGAATTGCTGCACCAGCGGCGCGTCCGGCTTGTACGGGCCGAGGTCTTTGTCGTCCGGCTTATTGCCGTAGGCGCCCCACATGCGCTTGAAGGCCAGCGTCTCGGTGTCGATCACGATGACGCGGCGGTTCCTGTAGCCGTCGCCGACATAAAGCTCATTGTTTGCGGAATCGACCGTTAGGTTGGCGGGGCCGCCGAGATTCTGGGTGTCGGAGCTGCCGCCGCTCTTGCCCCGATGGCCGAACTGCGCCAGGAACTTGCCCTGGGTCGTGAACTTAAGGACCTGGTCGTCCTTCTCGCCGTTTCCGCCCAGCCAGACGTTGTCCTTCACATCGACAAAGATGCCGTGCTCGGTCGACGGCCACTCGTAGCCCTCCTCGGGGCCGCCCCACGATGCGAGCAGCTTGCCGTCCTGATCGAATTCGAGCACCGGCGGCGCCGGGATGCAGCAATCCGCGCGGGGCGGCGTCATCGCCGCGCCGGCGAAACGCTCGTTCTTCTGCAACGGGCCCGGCCTGTGCAGCACCCAGATGTGATCGTGGCTGTCGACGGCCATCCCGCCGATCGCGCCGATCGCCCACTTTTCGGGGAGCGGCTGCGGAAACGTCGGATCGTATTGAAACTTCGGGACCTGGACACTCGACTGGGCGAAGACGGCGCCGCTCATCAGCGCCAAAGATGCGGTCGATGTGGCGCCGAGGGCCAGGCCGACAGCGGTCGCGGCAAAAGTAAGCCTTCGATTCATGACCCTCCCTCCCTGTCACGCATTCGCCACTTCTGTAAGGCGCAAAACTCGTGGCAGCCCCACTTGGTCATGGCCGGGCAGCAGCCCGTCGAAGACGGGCGTAAACGCCCTTTTGTCCCGGCCATCCCGACAATCGGGCACTGTGCCTGCCCCCACCCTACCCTCCCCCGCTCGCGGGGGAGGGTAGGGTGGGGGCAGGGACAAGCCCGGCGATGACACCACGAGTTTTTGCACTTCACTTCTTCACAAATTTTCTGACATCACCGAGAAAATCCGCGCCGTACACGTTGCCTTCGGCATCCACCGTCACGCCTTGCGCCAGGCTCGAGCCGCCAGCGTATGGATATGGACATGCGTCCGGGATGAAATATTGGACGGTACCGTCCGCGGCGCTCCCGATGCGAATGCCGCGCTGCGCGCCCTGGTTAAAGCCATAGCCGGTCTGCGCCAACGTCAACTGTCCGGTGTTGGTCCGGCCGTCCCTCGATTCGGAGTCGGCCACATAGATCACGTCGTTGTTGTCGATGTACATGCCGCTTGGCCGGCCAAACTGGAACCACTGGGCAATGAACCCGCCGTTCTGGTCAAAGATCTGGATGCGGTTGTTCTGACGGTCGCCGACGAAAAGCCGGCCGCGGGAATCGAAAGCCAAGGTATGGATCACGTCGAACTCGCCTGGGCCCATCCCTTTCTTTCCCCATGTCTTGAGGAACTTTCCGTCTTTGTCGAACTTCATGATCCGCGCGTTGCCGGTGCCGGCGCCGCCGCCTGAGTGTCCGTCGCCGACGAAGATGTCGCCGTTGGGCGCGATTGCCACGTCGGTCGGCGCGTCGAACTCATCCAATCCGGCTCCGGCGACGCCTTTTTTGCCGAGTGTCAACAGGACCTTCCCGTCCTGACTGAGCTTAAAGACCTGGTGCCCTCCATTGTCGGCAAGCCACAGGTATCCCTCTCTGTCGACCGCCAATTTGTGCGGGCTGACGAACATCCCCGCCCCGAGGGCCTTGCGCGATTTACCGGACGTATCAAATTGGAAGATTGGGTTCACGTTCGCACTTGCTCCGCCGCAGGTCGTGCCACCGGCTCCGGAATTGCCGCAACGGTCCGCCACCCAGATTGTGCCGTCGGGTGCCGTGGTGACGCTTGCGGTCGATCCCCATCTTCTTCCTTCAGGCAGCTGTCCCCAGCTCACCCCGGCGCGGAACGGATTGGGGAGGTCATTGCGCGCGCCAAGCAGCGACGCGGCCGGAAGTTGCACCGGATATTGCCCGGGCGGAAAAACCGGAAGCCGGGCCCCGCCGCCGCCCGCAGCATTGGCCGAAGCGGGCGGCGCGCCGCAGGACTGGGCGAGCGGTCCGGGAGAGCCATTGACCGCCTGAGCGTTGAGGCTGCCTACATCTGCTGCCAGCATCCCGATTCCCGCCATCATGAGAGCTGCGATATCGGATAACGAACAGCCGCACGTCACTCGCTTTGCACCGGACATCACAACCTCCTCCCGCGGCAATCGAGGTCGGGCGCATTGTACGGCATCCTGTGCGCGACTGTCTCATAATTTCGCGGGTCCCATTTGGGCGCCCGCGACGAGATGGTGTCAGTCACCGACAATGTGCCGTTTCTCTGCGTCCCGCATCACGGCGTCGGCTTCAACGGGCGAGAAATCCGGGCACGGCCTCTCGCAGTGCGGCGCTCGCGCGGCGCTCGAGGACGCAGTCGGAATCCGCTCCTGCGCGACGCCTGGACGAGCGTGGCCTATTGCGTCTTTGGCAAATCGAGCGCGGGATTCGCTGCAAAGAAGTTGAACGGCCGGATCTGGAAGTGGTGCCACATCGTCGGCATGACCGGCCAATCCTCCACGCGCGGCATGTGGTGGAAGCCAAGCGTGTACCAACCGACGAGGTCGGTATTTTCGATCGGCCGGTTTGCCTGCGTCCAGACGGCGAGCCCGTCGGCGCCCTTGCTGCTGGTCGGATAGGTGCCTGCTGCGTAGCGTTGCGCCGGATTGTACGGCGTTACCCAGAACTGGTGTTCGGAAAAAGCACCGAGCTTCTGCGGCGGATCGTCTGCTGACAGCAAGGATTTCGCGGTCGCGCCAGGCATGATCTCGTAACCGGTCGGATAACCAAGCGGCCCTTTGACATTGGGGTTGATGAACAGCCACATGCTGGGCCGCTCGAGGTGAATGTCCATGATCGCGTCTTGCTCCCGCGCGGCAATTGAGTGCTCGACGACCCAGATGCTCTTGCGCATCGGATCGGAAGCAATGAGCTTCGGCACCATCCGGTCCGCCATGAAGTTGTTGCCGGGGCCGTCGACATCCATGTCGAGCCGGTAGGAAAAGAAATGATCGTGGTTCACCCCAACCGTGTTGTCCGCGACGAACTGGCCGTATTCCGCGAGGGCGTTCATGCCGGTCGGGTTCATCGCGTGTGCGGCCGCGTTCTGCTGCGTGGTGGCTTTCGTCTCAATCACTCCCGTGGCGCCGACGGCGACCTCGATGGTGCCGTCCTGCCGGAAGCGCCAGTCCATCAGGTAGTCGTATTTTCCGATCGCGGCGGCCGAGCGCAGGACCAGCTCGCGGCCGGGCCGGCCGTAGACGGTGTTGTTCTCGAAGTGACGCCAAGCGGGGTCGCTGCCGGTGCGTTCAAACAAGCACACGAGCTGCGCCGTCAGCTTCGGTGCGCCGCGCTCCCCGGCGGAAAGTCCGTCAAAGTAGGACGCGTTGGCCGGACAGTCGAGGCCGGGGCGTAGCGGCTTCAAGAAGCCAGGCCCGGCGTAGAACTCGCCGGCGTCAATGAAGACCCGGTTATTCCAGCCGTTCGACGGATCCATATAGGGGACATACAGTTCGGAGAGCGAACCCTCATACATCACCGGGCGCAGCCGCCCGCCGTCGTCGAACCGCACCAGATTGACGACCGTGCCGACGCGTTGGTCGATGCGGAAACGGAAGTGCCAGTTCTGCCACGAAATTTCGCCGCGCTTGATCTGGAAGCTCGCGCCCATCGGCTGCGAGATGGCGATCGACGTCGTGCCGGGGCGCGGGTTTTCGGAAATCTCCTCGTAGTTCACCGCGCCGTTAGCCACCGGAACGATCTCGGTGTCGAGCACCTTTAAAACCTTCTTCGTCACCATGTCCATCTGCAGGGTCAAACCCTCGATGGAACGGCCCCAGCCATGATAAAAACCATGCTGCTGCGAACACCCGCCGAAGCCGATCCGCTGGGTGTCCTGCTCAGGAACGGCCGCATACGCGAGCGGAAGCGCAACGCATTCCAGGGTATTGAAATCGGTGAGACCGCGTTTCTTCAGGGCCTCGATGACGAGCGGGTCCTTCTTGATCGCTTCGTCGGCGCCAAACATCTCACTCGCCAGGAACGGCGCCTGGACATCCTTCATTTCCTGCCACGAAATCAGCTTGTGTGCCGCCAGATCAACGCGCGCCTCGAATGTCTTTCCTTGTTGCAACATGACCACATCCGCTTCCCGCGGAACCGGCATACCTTCGCGCCATGACAGGACAAGGTCCTTCGCCGGCTCGCGCAGGAGCACGCTGGCAAAAAACATATCTGGCTCGGCATGCCCAGCCTGTTGGAGCACGTCATATGCGGCCCAGTACTCAGCTGTCGTCAAGCCGTCCAGCGGATGGAGCGGCCCAGTGCTTTGAGCCACCGCAGTGCTCGCGCCCAGGCCCGCAAGAAGCAGCACAGCGCCCAATGAACGGCTCAGATTTCGGTGCATGGGAAACCTCCGCAGGACGTGAGCGAGATCGTTTGTCACAACATCATATCGAGATTTTGGTCTGATTCTTCTCGATAGGGCGTTCTGGGTCGCCTTCGGCTCGCGAAGCCAAATCCCGCTGTCGCTGCGGATCCGGCGCGTCGGCTTTTTCGGGCTCGCTTTGCTGTTTGAGAGTTCCCATTACGTATATCAGATTTCGCGATCACAAATCAGTGATCACAAACATCCGCCGACATGCGGCGACGCCGGCCCCCGGACCGGAAACCTCACACGGGCGCGCGAAATGCGCATGAGGCAAAGATGTTGCAGTTGCGAAATGGGTGTCGTGGGAATACGAAACAACGACCTTTGGGAGCGTTGAGAACAGTTCTGTGGCTAGCGTCGACGACATTCGTACCATCGGGACCGCGTCCTTTGGGCCATTTCGCCTTAGCGCAGCGAACAGGCTCCTTGAGCGGAACAACGAGCCCGTCGTTATCGGTAGCCGCTCCCTCGATATCCTCATTGCGCTGGTCGAGCGAGCCGGCGAGGTATCAGATCTGCGCCTATTCCAACGCCACGCGTAACAACATCGCGGTTAAGCTCGGCCTCATCGAGGTGTGATGGCAAGACCGGCGCGTTCACACCTCACGCCAAGCAACCACCCATCGACGAGAGAGCGGCGGCGTCCCGGCGCCCCCACAAGCGAGGTAACCCATCATGCGCGCAGCGTATTATTCCGAGCAGGGTGCGGCACGCGAGGTGCTGCGCGTCGGCGAGCAGCCGACACCCGAGGCGGGACCGGGCGAGGTGCGCGTCCGGTTGCGGACGTCCGGCGTGAACCCTTCGGACTGGAAGGTGCGGCGCGGCGGATTCGGTCGTGGCCTGATCGCACCTCTCATCATTCCCCACAGCGACGGCGCCGGCGAGATCGACGCGGTCGGCGCCGATGTGCCCGATCGCATTGGCGAGCGCGTGTGGATCTGGAACGGGCAGTGGAAACGCCCGCACGGCACGGCGGCGGAATATATCGTGGTGCCGAGCGCTCAAGCGGTGCGCTTGCCACAAACCGTAAGCTATGCCGAAGGCGCCTGCCTTGGCATTCCGGTGCTCACCGCCGTGCAGGCCGTGCGGCTCGCCGCGATCGGGCGAGACTCGACGGTGCTGATCGTCGGTGGGGCCGGAGCGGTGGCCAATTATGCCATTCAGCTTGCAAAGCTGCGCGGCGCAACTGTCCTCTCGACCGTCAGCAGCGATATCAAGGCTGCCCATGCGCAGCGCGCGGGCGCTGATGCGATCATCAATTATCGCGACGAAGATGTGGGCGAGCGCGTCAAGGCGCTCACCGGCGGGCGCGGAGTCGATGCGGTCATCGAACTCGATCTGAGCCGCAACGCCAAGCTCTATCCGTCGATCCTGCGCCCGCATGCGAGCGCGGTCGTCTACGGCATGTCCGCCAGCGAGGCGGCGTTGCCGAGTCTGTGGATGATGCAGAACTCGATCACGCTGCGCCTGTTTTTGGTCTACGACCTGAACGACGACGACCGCGCGGCCGGTATTGCGGAACTCAGCAAATGGTTGGAAGCAGGACGGCTGCAACACACTATCGCGCAACGATTTCCCCTCGAACGCATCGCCGACGCGCATGAGGTCGTGGAGCGCGGCGAGGCTCTCGGCAATGTCGTGCTCGATATCAATTGAGACCCGCAGCTCAGGCGGCGCGAGAACGCGTGACGGATTAAACCAGCAACCCGGGAGAAGAACCTTGCCCGTGAACGTTATCTACACCACAAGCGCCATTGCTTCCGGCGGCCGCGACGGTCATGCGGCGACGACTGACGGCAGCCTCGACGTCAAGCTCGCCCGGCCGAAGGAACTCGGAGGCAAGGGCGGCGTGGCGTCGCAAGGCGGGCCCAAGGTTCCGGCGAATGCCGAGGTGCAGGCCACCGTGGGGCTCGGGCCGCGCTCGGAAGGCGGCTTTGGTCTTGAGATTGCCCTCGACGTCACGCTGCCCGGCCTCGTCCGGGGCGAGACGCAAGCGCTGATCGAGAAGGCCCATCAGGTCTGTCCCTATTCCAACGCCACCCGCAACAACGTCGCAGTCAAGCTCAGCCTGACCGAGATGTGACTCGAGCAGCGCTTAAGGCAGCGCTGGCCGCCAACAAACTCTCCGGCGCCCGTGCCGGAGAGCCGTTCGCCTGGGACCTTCCCGCAATGGACCCCGTGGCTCAACCCACCCTGCCGCCTGATCGTGCGGCGCTGATGTGCTCGCGCAGCTTATGAATGAGAGCCACCGCGTCGGGCTCATAAGTCGTATCGAGGCGGCGAGGCCGCTCCAATTTGACTGCCTGCTCCGCAATAATGCGTCCCGGCCGGGCGCTCATCACCAGCACGCGGTCGGCGAGGAAGACCGCTTCGCGCAGATCGTGGGTGACGAGAATGACGGTCGGCTGGCGCGCCAGCCAGACGTCCTGCAAGACAACCCAAAGTTCCTCACGCGTGAACATGTCGAGCGCCGCGAACGGCTCGTCGAGCATGAGGAGGGAGGGATCGTGGATCAAGGCACGGCACAGCGACGCGCGCTGCTGCATGCCGCCGGAGAGCTCCCAGGGAAAGCGGTCTTCGAATCCTTTCAGACCGACCAGCGCCAACAGATCGCGTGCCTTCGCCGCATAAGCCGACCGCTCGCTTCGCAACCGCGCGCAATGCGGTTGAACGATTTCGAGCGGCAGCATGACGTTATCGAGCGTCTTGCGCCATGGCAGCAGTGTCGGATTTTGAAACGCCATGCCGACAATCGACAGCGGCCCGGCCACCTCCCGTCCATCCACCGTGACGGTTCCGGCCGTCGGCGGCCACAACCCGGTCACCACCTTCATCAGGGTCGATTTACCGCACCCGGACGGACCGACCACGGCGACGAATTCTCCTGGCGCAACCGCGAGGGTGGCGCCTTCAAGCGCAAGCGTGCCGTCGCCATCCTCGCCATAGCGCACCGAAACGCGATTGAGCGCGACGAAGTTCATCTAACTGCCGGGAATAATGCCCTTGTCGAGCGAGAAGCAGTATTTCGCAATGTCTCCGGCGCGGGTGTACCAGACCCGCTCTTTCCCTTTGTGCTCGACACAATGCTTGATGGCTTGGCGCAGCGGCCGCAGCCGGAACGGCTGGCCAACGATGAAACCATGCAAGGATAGGGCAAATACCAGAGGCTGGCGTTCGGACTGTTCGAGCATCTCCTCGAACTGGTCGACGATCATGTCGGCAAACTCGCGGCCGGTGTGGTCGCGATGCGCGAGAGTGCCGGCATCGTTCAATTCCATCGGATAAGGAACCGACAGCAGCGGGCCAGCGCGAGTCTGCATCCAGATCGGCTGATCGTCGAATGGCCAATCGAGGAGGTGGGTGTAGCCCGTCTCCTTGAGGAGATCGGGCGTGACGTTCGATTCAAGGGCGCCCGGCCCCATCCATCCGGTCGGGCGCATACCGACATATTTCTCGATGACCTGCGTGCATTCCTCGATGGCGCGCCGCTCGTCGTCCTCCCACATGCCTCGCAGCAATTCGGCGTTCGTGCGCCCGTGCCCTACCACATCGTCGCCGCGTACCCTGATCTTCTCGACGATCTCCGGATAGTTGTAGCAGACGGCGCTGTTGAGGAGGATCGTGGCCGGAAGCTTCAATGAGTCGAGGATTTCAAACAGACGCCAGTTGCCGATCCGATTGCCGTAGTCGCGCCATGCCCAGTTGCGCGTGGTTTGCATGCCGCTGCGGACCGGGTCCATGCCGATGCCCGTACCGAACGCAAAGTGCTCGATGTTGAGAGCAACGTAGAAGGCAAGCCGCCTGCCCTGCGGCCACGTGTAATCCGGCCGCTTGACGATCGGGGAATAGGCATAACGTGAATGTCCAGGAAGCTTCAGCATTGGCACACTCGTGATTTTGTGAATTTGGCGGCTTTCGTTCGGTGGATAGCACCGTAGTCCCTACATGCGTCGCTTCCTCTCGGCCTCGTCCCATGCCGTGAGCGGCTGGAAATCCGGCACGAAGCCGAGGCCTTTGCTTGCGTCGGAGGAGATCGCCGCTTGTGAGGTCACCACATCGACAAGCGCTGGCGCATGCGCCAAGGCGCGCCGGAGCGCGTCGGCGAGCTTCGCCGGGTCCTCGACCCGCTCGCCATGGGCGCCGAGCGCGCGCGCCATCGCGGCATAATCGGAGTGGCGCAGCGTCGTGCCGACCACCCGCCCGCCGTAGTTCGCCTCCTGGTCGTAGCGCTCGATGTTCCAGGCCGCATTGTTGGAGACGATGAACACCGCCCTGGCGCCGTGGCGCACGGCAGTGTCGATCTCCATCGCATTGATCCCGAAAGCGCCATCGCCGTTGACGGAAATCACCTGCCGGCCGGGGAACGCGAGCGCCGCCGCGACCGCGAACGGCACGCCGACGCCGAGGCAGCCGAACGCACCGGCGTCCATGTAGGTAGGCGACGCGAGGCCGACGCGGGCGAAGCTTAAGAGATCGCCGCCGTCAGCGATCGCTATGTGGTCGGGGTCGGCGACTTGCGCAATCGCATCGAAAATGGCGCGCGGATGAATCTTCCCGTCGGCGCCGACTGTCTCCTTGGCGGCGCTTGAGGCCGCCATCCGCTCGCGGTGCTTGCGGCGCAGCCCGTCCGCCCAGGCGGCATCGACGCTGGACCGGCGATTGCCGGCAGCTTCCAGCATGGCCCGCAACGCGAGGGCCGGGGTGGCCATGATCTCCGGCTGGCCGCGGCGGTTGTCGATAAGCTCGCCGGCCGTATCGGCAATGCGGATGAACCGTGCATGCGCAAACACCGCCGGCGAGCCGTAGCCGAGCTGATAGTCGAGCTTGCGCCCGATCAGCAGCACGACGTCGGCATCCGTTATGGCGGCAGCCCGCATGGCCCCGACCACCGCCGGATGATCGGGGGGAACCAGTCCGCGGCTCTCCTGGGTGTCGAGATAAAGGGCGCCGCTCGCGTCGAGGACGCGCGCCAGCTCGGCGCCGGCATTTCTGGCGCCTCGCCCGGTGATGACCAGGGGGCGGCGCGCCGACCACAGCGCATCGACCGCGAGCGCAATGTCGGCCGCGTCGGGCGGCGCCAGGCGCCGCGGCTTTGCGGCCATCCACTCGTCGAGCACAAGCTGCGGCGGCACCGATGTGCGCAGCACGTCGGTCGGGATCTCGATATAGACCGGGCCGGGCTCGCCCATATCGCCGATGGCGCGGGCCACCGCCTCGTCAAGCTCGCGCACCACCTGCTCGGCGACGCGGGCTGTGCGCGCGGTCCGGGTCACGGGCCGCAGGATATCCACGTGGGGGATGTCCTGCAGCGGACCCATGTTGGCCTGCGGCCGCGACGTGCAGCCGCCGATCAGCAGCACCGGCGCGCGGGCAAGCGATGCATTGGCCATGGCGGTAACGGTGTTGGTCACGCCCGGCCCGGCGGTCGCCATGGCGACGCCAAGCGCGCCGGTCAATTCCGCGTGGGCGTGCGCCATGTGCACGGCCGCGGCTTCGTGGCGGACGTCGATGATACGGATGCCCTGGCGGGCCACGTGATCCCAGACTGGCTGGATATGGCCGCCCTGGAGACCGAAGATGCGGTCGATGCCGCGAGCTTTGAGAAAGCGCGCGATCCAGGCGGCAGCGGCTGTGTCGTCGGCGTTGAGGTCGGTGGCGGTCGTCATCTCACCTGTCGCTTATCATGCAGTTTCTGGCGTTGGCCAGGAGTTGGCTCGGATTGTCAATCAGCTTCGCGCAAGACTCCTCGTATTTTCTCCTCAGGACAGAGAAGTTGGCGCAGTTTCCGCTCATGGTCGTAAGCATTTTTTCACTTGCTGCCTGCATCCGTTCGACCACATCGTCATTAGGTATTTCAGCTATCCTCGCAATTCTGAGCATCAAGTCGCCCATGGCGCGGGATAGCTTGCGACTGGGTCCAATCCAAGCGTCATTGTCGGATGGCGATAGCGCCAGGGCGCAGCTCACTCTCGTTCTTTCGTAAGTGGCGCACTCGCTCAGGCTGGTGACGGTCTGGTCGATGCCGTAAACACAAGCCGGTTGCGCCATCGCGGTTGACGAGGCCAGACCCATTGCCATGAGTGAAGCAGCGAAGATTCTCATAGGTGCCCCCCAAACAGTCTTCCGTCCCACGTTTAGAGTGATTAGCCGTCCCGCAGCGCCTGCCGCATCATGACCTTCATGGGCGAGAACCTGCAGGCCTCGAAGAAGTCTCTTGCGCGCCCATTGAATGCCCAGTGATCGACTTGCAGGGTCGTCAGGCCCAATGCCCGAGCGCGATCCCGGATGAAAGTGATCAGCGCAGTGCCCGCGCCTTGGCGTCGAGCGTCGTCATCGACGCCGATCTGATAAATGTACAGATACGAGTCGGCCCGGTTGAATTCGTTTTCAGAGCGATTCACTATCGCGCTGTAGATGTGGCCGACAACCTTGCCGCCTATCTCCGCCACGGCGACGATGCAATTCGGGTCCGCAATGAGTGTTGCCAGTTTCTGTGGTGGAAATAAATCTGCCGACGGTGGTTTGAAGATAAATGGCAAGGCTTCATTGTGCAGCTGCTGAACGCTCGACGTGTGACGCCCGATAACTTCGGCATCGTCTGACGTTGCGAGGCGAACGGCAATCATGTTGCTATCCTTAAGACCAGCATCCCACGGATGTGCACTATGCTCTACAAGTGATTTCGGTCGGTTGAAATCCCCCCTAGCGTTTCGAAAACCGGGCCTTCAGCACCCGATGCAGGACCTTCCCGGTGGCGGTGCGCGGCATGTCGTCGTCGCAGATGAAGGCGACCGACCGCGGGCGCTTGTAGCCGGCGATACGGTCCCGGCACCATGCCATGAGCTCGGCCTCGGTGACGGCGGCGCCCGCGTGCGCAACGACCACCGCGTGGACCCGCTCTCCCCATTTCGCATCAGGTACGCCGATCACCGCCACCTCTTTGACGTGTGGATGCGAGCCGATGAGGTTCTCGACCTCTGACGGATAGACGTTCTCGCCGCCTGAGATGATCATGTTGCTCTTGCGGTCGACCAGATAGTAGAAGCCGTCCGGGTCGCGGCGGGCGAGGTCGCCGACCGAGCAGTAGTCGCCGCGGAAGGCTTCCGCGGTCTTGTCCGGCAGCTTCCAGTAGCCGTCGAACGTGTAGGGATTGCGCGAATAGAGCTCGCCGGCCTCGCCGTCCGCGACCTCGTTGCCGGCGGAATCGATGAGGCGGATCGGCGCCGAGCCGACGCATTCGCGGCCGACGGAGCCGAGCTTCGTCAACTGCTCCTGCGGATGCAGCATCGTGACCCAGCCGGCCTCGGTCGAGCCGTAGAGTTCGAACAGTCCCGAATTGCGGAAATACTCCATGATGGCAAGCTTGGTGTCGCGCCGCGCCGGCGCCGAGGACACCAGGAGCTTGGTGACCCTGTCCACCGGGTATTTCGCGCGTACTGCGGCCGGCAGGGCCAGCATCATGATGTAGTGGGTCGGCACCAGCGACGTGAAGCTCGCGCCGCTGTCGTCAAGCGTGCGCAGCAGGTGTTCAGGATCGAAGCTCTTGCGCGAGTAGACCGTGCAAGCGGCGCCGCAATACGCGAATGCACCGAAGAAATACAACGAATTGGCATGACACATGGGCATCACCAGCAGCGCGGCGTCGCGCCTGCCGAAACCCATTTCGACCTCGGTGATGACCGATAGCTGCGCGCCGCCCTGGTGGCTGCGGATCGCGCCTTTCGGCTTGCCGGTCGTGCCCGAAGTGTACATCAGGGTCCAAGGATCTGAGGGCCGCACTTCGACACCGGGCTCGCCGTCGCGGGCTGCCGCAAGCAGGTCCTCGTAGGCGCGGTATCCGGGCGGACAGGTCGGGGCGCCGAAGTGGATGAAATTGCGCGTCGGGACCACAAGGCCCGGGCGCGCGCGCTCGACCGGTTCCAGGAGATCATCCTGAACAATGAACGCCGCCGCCCCGCAGTTCTCCACGATGTACCGGATTTCCTCAGCCGTCAGGCGGAAGTTGACCGGCACCGCGATGAGCCCGGCCTTTGCGGTCGCGGCATAGATTTCAAGCCACTCGACGCAATTATAGGCGAGCACCGCAATACGGTCGCCCTTGGCTATGCCCAGTCCGAGCAGCGCGTTCGCGAGCCGGCATGACCGCGCATTCCATTCCCGGAAGGTCATGGCACGGTCAAGGTCGCGGGCCCCGATCTTGCCGGGCAGGATGCGGGCGTAAAAGCCCAAGACTTCGCCCACGTTCGGCAGGTCAATCATTGCAACAATCCATGTCTCGGAGCAGCAGCCGTGCTTTGCGACATTGCGACGACAAGCGGTTTTGACGTTGGGGGCAGCGCCCATTCGATGATATTGACACGCGTTTTTCTATAGCCTTCCTGGCTTGCGGGAGAGGTCGCAGTTTGCTTTTTCGAACAACGCGCAAAACGTCGCTGAGGAGAAATCATGGACATCAAGCTATCGGGGTCGGTGCCGTCGCGGCGGATGCCCGGCGATTGGTTCACCGGGACGGTATGGCAGGACCCGATCATCGAGGCGCCGGCGCCGGCCCGCATCCGCGCGGCACGGGTCAGCTTCGAGCCGGGCGCCCGCACCGCGTGGCATACCCATCCGCTCGGCCAGACCCTCCATGTCGTGGCGGGACTCGGCCGCGTGCAGACCTGGGGCGGCCCGATCCGCGAAATCCGGCCCGGCGACACGGTGTGGATTCCGCCTGGCGAGAAGCACTGGCATGGCGCCAGCCCGACCAGCGCCATGGCGCATATCGCCATGCAGGAGGCGCTCGACGGCGCTCACGTAACGTGGATGGAGCACGTCAGCGACGAACAATATGGGGCAGCGGTGGGTGCGTAGCCCCAGGTGAAGTCGTAGCGGTCACCGATGACGCCTTGGCCGATTTCGTCCATAATGGCAAGATCGCGAGTAACGCCACGCGAGGGAGGACGAGATGCACGATCTCAATCAGCATACCAGCGACGTTACACCCCGCCGCAGTTTCTTCGGCCGCATCGCCGCCATGTCGGCGCTCGGCCTGTTCGGCTTTGCAACAACCCCGGCGCGCGCCCAGCCGGCCCAATCGGACGGCCCGGATTGGCCCGGACCGCTCAAAGGCCGCCATCGGCAAGTTTTCGACATCTACGAGATCAACGGGGGATTTCCGCTCGGCTTCACCAACAACTTTCTCGCACCGAACGAGTCGGCGACGGCTGTCATGATCTTCCGCCACAACGGGCTGCCCTACGCACTCGCAAGCGCGATGTGGGAGAAATATAAGATCGGCGAATCATTCAAAATCCTTGACCCGGAAACAAAAGCGCCCGCGGTGAAGAACCCCTATTTCCAGCCGAAGCCCGGCGTGCTGAACAACAACGAGATGGCTCTCGATCGTCTGCTCGCTAAAGGGACGGTGATGGGGGCGTGCGCTGTTGCGCTGCGGGGCCAGAGCCGCCGGCTGGCCGCAAACGCCGGCGTGACCGCAGAAGAAGCCTTGAAGGAATGGACCGACAACTTGATCCCGGGCGTCACCGTCATCCCGTCGGGGACATGGGGCGTCAATCGGGCGCAAGAAGCAGGCTGCACCTATTGTGCAGGAGGCTGAAGCCGGCTGCGATCTGGACGGCGCCGCGATCTGGATAGCGGCGCCGGTCATATAACAAATCGAAGAACGGGGGCTGCCGAGGAGGTGGCCTAGAGCATGATCCCGAAAAGTGGGAACCGGTTTTCGGAAAAGATCATGCTCCGACAATAAGCTGGAGCGGGATGACGATTCGAAGAAAAGTCATCCCGCTCTAAAGCCCGAGGACCACTTCAGCCCGGTGCCGTACCAAGTCGCCGTTGAGGAATTCGAGCACGGCCTGTTCTTGCGCAACGGACTCGTCGCCGGCGACCACGGTGGCGACGATCACATCGCAGCGGCTGTTGAAGGCGAGCGACAGCACCGATTTGCCGGATGGGGCGCCAACCGTATAGCCGCGGCTGCGGCCTTTCATCCAGTGCACCGTAATGGGCTGGCCGGGGCCGAGCGCCGATCTTTCGCTGCCGACGAGGTCGGTGTCGCTGACGCGATCGAGTTCCTCATCGTCAGCCACCCCCGTTTCACAATTGCAGAAGCCGATTTTCGGTCGCAGATAGAGATTGACATCAACCCCGCAATCGGCCGCCTTGCATTGAAAAGCCCACCCCCCTCCCCACTGGTCGATGGGGAACGGCCACGCGGCTTCGGTCCAGACCGGCTGCCGGGGCGAGGACATGCGATGGGTATCCTCGGGCGGTCTTGCGGCGAGGAAGACCGCGTAGCCGCCAATCCCGACGACGAGCAGGACGGCGGCGAGGATGACGATCCGCTTGCTCATGATCGCTCTTCCGGCTGCTGTTGGCCTCGTTCGTGCGCCGCCACAAGGTCAGGTCGAGCGGCGTCGACCGTGCTCGCAAGCGCGCCTACGCGACGGTGGCGCAAACTTTATCGGCTGCGAAATCGATTTCGCAGCCGATAACAAGCCAATCACCTCGTAAGCCCGATGCCTGCGGCCGTTCTCGCTCACCACCAACTCGGTTTCGGCTCCGGCGGATACACCGGCACTGCCGGAACGAAACCATTCCGGTTCGGCATTTCGACCTTCGGCAGACTCTTGGCGTCCATGACGTCGGTCTCTTGGATGATGCCGTTCCGATACAATAGAAACGCCACCACCGCGTAGACTTCGTCGTGGGTCAGCGACCCCGGTTTAGGGACGGGCATCGCGCGGTTGATATAGTCCCACGCGATTGTCGCATACGGGTAGTACGCGACACTGTCCTTCTCGTTTTCTTTGAAAGGGCCGCCATAAGGCTTGCCGGGACTGCCCAACACCAGGCGCCGGAGTACCCCGCGTTCCCCATTCTGCCCGTGGCAGACCTCGCACCGCTTCGCAAAGACGACCGCGCCTTCCTTGGCGGTTCCGCGGCCCGCAGGAAGTTCCTTTCCCTGTGGGCCGATCATGAAGTCAAAGCCGCGGATTTCTTCCTGGCTCAGAGGCGTGCCCACATTGAATTTGGGCGACTGCGCCAGTCCCACCGCGGGGGCCGCCAGGATCACTGCCGGCACGAGTAAGCTAAGAAGTGAACATCGCATCGTGTACGCTCCCATCGCGAGCCACGCTCCATGGCTGCATGGCATTGAAATGAATGGCGCGGTTGGGTTTTTGCGCTTCCTCGCCGGTGATGCCCCAGTGACTATACAACTCCGCGCGCGACGGCTGAACTTCACCCCGTTCATCCGTGCAGCGAGACATGAGCACCGCCTCCTGTCCTTCCCAGGCCCAGTCAAACGTGAACCGGGTATGCGCCTTCGAATGCACCGGTGTCTGTAGCTTCGCTTCCTTCCAGCTCGCCCCGCCATCGGTGGATACATCGACCTTGCTGACCTTGCCCCCACCGGACCAGGCCAGGCCAGTGATCTGCACATATCCCCGACCGGGTATCGTCAGTCCAGCTGAAGGCCGCGTAATGACGGATTTCGGCCCCCACTCAAAATGGTACCAGCGCGATTTGTTGCCGATGTCGGCTCTCACGACGGAATGATTCATGCTCTCATTCCAGGTGTGGTAGGGCTGATCCACCACCTTGATATGGCTCAGGTACTTCACGTTGTGGGGCCCTTCCCAGCCGGGGACGATCATCCGGATCGGGTAACCCTGCTCGACACGCACCGGCTCGCCATTCTGGCCGTAGGCCACGATGCAGTCGTCCATGGCCTTTTCCAGCGGAACGGTGTGACTGAACTTGCCAGGGTCCGCCCCTTCATAAACCAGCCAGCTCGCCCCTTTTTGCACGCCGGCCAGGTTCAACAACACGGACAGCTCCACTCCGGTCCATTCGCTGCAGCTCGCCATCCCGTGAATAAACTGGACCGGCAACCCCATGTTCTGATTGCCGGCATTGTGGATCATGGGAGAGCTGTTGGCATGGCACTCCACGAAATGAACCCGGGATACCGAAGGCAGGCGCTTCAGATCGTCCATGCTGAAACTGAGCGGACGGTCCACCATGCCGTGGATCGTGAGGCGATGTTGCTGCGCATCGATGTCGGGGAAGTGGGACGCGTGGTATTGCACGAAGTGGAGCTGGGCCGGTGTGATGATTCCCGCATAATCCTGAAGCGGCGTGTAGTAAGTGATGTGATCAACGCTGAATCTGGCCCCTCGGCGCGAGAGCGCACGGTGGTCGGGGGCACCCTCGGCTTGCACTTCAGATTTGGCTGAAGCTCCAGACTTGGCTGACTGGCCTCTCGCGGCCCATTCTGTGCCTACACCTGCGCCGACGCCTACCCCAGCCAGGGCAGCAGCGTGTTTCAGGAACCGCCTGCGGCCAGATCCACTGGAATCCATGATTCCCTCCCGTGATTCCGAATTTCGGATTTGAGCTTTGCCTCGGCCCGAAACCAACTTTATAGCGTTCAGTAAGTTTGCCTTGGCACGAAACCAATTTCATAGTGTTCAGTAGGATCGTCTACGTGTCAACCGGACTTACGTGTCTGACGCAAGGTGATCGCTTCAGGTTAGCGTGATGGCGGCCTGAATACCTGCAACCAAAACAATCAGGACCGGCGCCGGAGCATCGGCACAACCTAAGCTGCTGCCGAATCAAAGGCCGGATATGTAACGCGCCATCGCGTCCCGCTCGGCGGGCGAAAGCGCCTTCATCATGTTCATCATTTCGGCATTGTTGGTCCGCTCACCTTCGGCATAGCGGCGCATCGACTCGACCAGATATTCATACCTCTGGCCGGCCAGCCGCGGCGCCGGCAGGCCACCAGCCAAGTTCTGCTGATGACAAGCCTGGCATACAGCCACGATGGCGGGCGGCGACGAGGGGGCGGCGCCAGCGGCGCGCGCCGGCCAGTTTTTTTTCGCGAAATAAGCTGCTGCGGACCCGAGTTCTGCCGGCGTGAGGGCTGTTGCCATCCACACCATGACCTCGTTATCGCGATCTCCGCTATGGAAGTCATGCAACTGCTTCACGAGATAATTTTCCTGCTGACCCCAGATGACCGGAGTGGCTGCACTTTTGGGTAAGCCGTCCGCGCCGTGGCAGGTGTTGCAAACGAGCAACTTGGCGCCGAGGATCGCCTGGGCCTCGGCGGCATTTCCCGGCGTGGGCAGCGCGGGCACCTCAACGGCATGCTCAACGGCATTTGTCGGCGCGGCCAGCGCGGCCAGAACGACCAGAACGCCGAAACCAGTCGGAAAGTGATTGTTGGTCATATCCTAACCCTCCCACCCGTTCGGGTGCCCGCGGTCCGCGACGCGACCATCGCGCTGGAGCCACCTAAAACATGCCGCAGTCAGGCTCATGGCGCAAGATGGCGCGGGTGTCGGTTTCGGATGGTATTCGTTCATCAGATCCTCCCGCCCATTTGCGCCGCCTTGAGGACCGCGCGGACAATCCGGTTATGAGTCCCGCAACGGCACAAATTGCCGGCAAGTCCGAGCCGGACCTCGGCCTCGCTCGGCTGCTGGTTGCGGTCGAGCAGCGCTTTGGCCAACATGATCATGCCGGGGATGCAGTAGCCGCACTGCACCGCCTGCTCCTCAATGAAAGCGGCCTGCAGCGGGTGCGGCCGCTCGACGGTGCCGAGGCCTTCGAGCGTGGTGATCTCCGATTGCCCGAGCGCGCCGATTGGCGTGATGCAGGAGCGCATCGGGGCGCCGTCGACGAGCACCACGCAGGCGCCGCATTGGCCAAGCCCGCAGCCGAACTTGGCGGCATTGAGGCCAAGATCATTGCGCAGCACGTAGAGCAGCGGCGTGTCCGGCTCGGCCGCCACGCTGTGCACCGCACCGTTCACCTTGAGGCTGACAGCCATGATGCAAAAACTCCGCTTGAAGCTATAACGGAAGCGCTTGCGAGTCGTCGCTAGCGCCCCCGGGCCGGCACCGGGCCGCCATTCGTCACCCTTTAGAAGTCCGGTTTCTCAGCTTTCGGAACGTCCGAGTCCTTGTTGTTGTAGTACTCGCGAGGATTTTCCGCACAGACCCCTTCCGATATGTGGTCGGGCCCCGGCACATAAGTCAGCGTCGCAGTCCAGGGCGTCGTGAAGACGCCTTCATCCTCGATCGTCACATGAAGCTGGAGGAACTTGCCGCGGTGCTGGCTGAAGACATCGCCGTTAAAAAGCCAATTCTCTTTCCTGTTCCTGTCGAGTGCGTCTTTCACGTCGTCGTAATCGCGCAGCCGGTAGCGTTCCACGATGTGCAACTTGTCGGTAAAGGGCGTACCAAACAAGTCGATCATCGCATACGGGCGATCGGTCTTGACGCCGACGGTGTCGATCACGAGGGTATCACCCTCGTAGCGGCCGACCGAATCCCCGTACCAGGACGGCGTCGGCGATGAGGGATGGGGTTGGTTCAGGCGTACCCGGCGCAGCTGATCGCCATTGTACAACATTATGATCCGGTCCGGCTCTTGTATCATCTGCATCAGAAACTGCTTGTAGATGAATGGCATTCCAAAGGGCCAACACTGGTTCGAAGGATTCGGATACGTAATGCCGGCAAGGGATATTTCGCCGAATTTCTTTACCACCGCGGCCGCCCAGGGCTGCAAGATCGGACTTTTGTAGTCCCCGACCAGCTGGTCGTAGTTGCTGACACCAACCTTGCTGGCAGGCAAAGCGGCCGAACCGCCCTCAGTTTGGGGCCGCTGCTCCGCCCAGCGCGACAAGTTCGTTATCGGGCCAGGACCCGATACGGGCGGCTCGAACCAGGGAAAGGCCGGATGATTCCAGACGCGGGAAAAGTCCGGGATCGGTGCGGCGCGGTGCGCTTCGCTGCCAGCCGGCCCGACCGCCGCCGGCGTTTGCGCCATGGCGGGCATCGCAGCCGCCGTCGCCATTGCTACAAATAGAAGGAAATCCCGCTGCATATACATTGGTCACCTCCCTCTCATGAGCTCGCCCGTTCCGACCGGGCTGCCACACGCTTCATATCATATGCGAAAGTCGCGAGCGGCGCGAGTGCAGTAGGAAGTTGCCCGCACCGTTTGCGGCTCGATGACGAACTCGAACTTGGTCGGCGGCAGGATCGGGAAAGCGCCGCGGGAAGCCGTGGCGGCTTTCTTGCGTTCGGGGTAGACTGCCCATGCGAATGCGGTCCTCGAGGCAGTCGGCGGGGCCCTGCATTTACATCCTCAGCAGGGTCCGCTGAAGTTTATAGGAATCAGGGTCGGACGTGATCCTTGCGTTGGGTGGCGCTTGAAAGCGTGATGTCGCTCAGGATCAAGAACAGCAATGCCGGCCGCGACTTGGCGCCATCGGGGAAGGGCGCATGAGGCGCCGCGTATTTGTAGCGGGAATAGGCGGCTTTCTGGCGCAGCCTTGGGCCGCGTCCGCTGTCTCGCCCGTCAGACGCTATCGCGTCGGGTTTCTCGACACGGCCCCGCGCGCGGGCAACGTCAATTTTGCCGCCTTCCAGCAAGGGCTTCTCGAACGCGGCTATGCCGAGGGGCAGAACCTCACCTTCGAATATCGGTCGGCCGGTGGCCTCAATGCGAGCTTTGCGGACCTGGCGAGCGAATTGGCGAGCCTGCAGGTCGATGTCATCGTGACGCGGGGAACGCCGGCAGCGCTGGCCGCACGCTCCGCCACTGCGACCATACCGCTGGTGATGGCCGCCGCCGGCGATCCTCTGGCGATTGCCCGCAGCCCGGATCGCCCGGCGCAAAACATGACGGGGTTTGGCGCCTCGGCGCGCGGTGCGGAGCGCAAGCGCGTCGAAATTCTCCAGGAGATGCTGCCGAAAGTCTCGCGGATCGCCGCCATCACCAACTTGTCCAATCCCTCGCGTCAGGCGGAATGGCTGGAGGTCGAAGCGGCCGCGCGATCATTAGGGGTCGAGCCGCGTGTCCTCGATGTTCGCGCCGCCGCCGACATCGAAAGGTCATTTGATGTGGCTCGGTCCTGGGATGCCACCGCGCTGGTGGTCGGCAGCGACACGCTCATTCAGACCAATCAAAGTCTCGCCGTTCAATTGGCTGCTTCGCATCGGCTGCCAGCCATCTACACCTTTCGGGATTTTGTCGACGCCGGTGGGCTCGTGTCCTATGGGGCGAGCTTGTCTGATCTTTATCGGCGCGCTGCGGGTTATGTCGATAAAATCCTGATGGGGGTGCAACCTCGCGACTTACCGATCGAGCCCGGGGGCGATCTTGAGCTGGTCGTCAACGCGAAGACTGCGTCGGTGCTGGGAATCGCCGTGCCCGCGGCGATCGCGTCGCGTGCTCAACTGGTCGAATAGTCGTGCCCTGGCACGTCGGCTGCTTATCCTGAGCCATGAAAAGACTTGTCGCATCAGAAACGAGAGCGAATTTCGATCGACTGAAATCGCCAATACAAGGGTGGGCAGAGGCCCGCTCTTGCGCGCCGTGCCTGCACCCTCGTTTAAGCGGGGGATGCGGGGAGGGGCAAGGGTGGGCACGCTTCACTTTGCCCACTCAACGGCAAAAATTCTGCGCGAGGGATCAATTTCGTGGAAGACCGCGCGTAAATGAACCTGCTAGCCTCCCGACACCACTTTGAAGTGGCGAAACCAGGGAGGAAGCCATGCTCCAGCTCTCGAAGCTGCGGACGGCCCTGTGCCTGCCCGCTGATGCGCGACAAGCCTCGGGCCCGCGTCACACAAGCCCACGCAGCCCACATCCACGCAGCTTAAGTCCACGCAAAACGTCGGGGAGGACAAGTCTCAGCTTCGGGCTTGCCGTGGCGCTCGGAGCGCTATGCGCATCATGGCCTGGAGTGACCGCCGCGCAAACGACCGAAAAGAAACTGAGCCCGGTTGTTGAAACGAAAGAAGGGCCGGTCCAGGGTTTCATCGCGAACGATGTCACCGCGTTCCTCGGCATTCCCTTTGCTGAGCCGCCGGTCGGCAATTTGCGCTGGCGACCGCCAAAGGATCCTGCGCCGTGGACCAATGTTCGCAAGGCCACGGAATTTGCGCCGATCTGCGCGCTGATCACGACGCTCGGCGTCTTCTCAGGCGCACCGAACAACAATGAGGACTGCCTCTACCTGAACATCTTCACGCCGGACCTCAATCCGTCGGCGCGGCTTCCGGTGATCGTGTGGATTCACGGCGGCGGCAACGTGGACGGCGAAACGCCCGGCTACGACGGCAGCAAGCTGGCGTCGCAGGGCAAAACCGTCGTCGTCACCATGGAGTACCGCCTGAACCTCATGGGCTTCCTGGCGCATCCTGCGCTGGATAATGAAGGCCATCTGTTCGGCAACTATGGCATTCTCGACCAGCAGGCCGTGCTGAAATGGGTCGAGCGCAATATCGCCAGGTTCGGCGGCGACAAGGACAATGTCACCGTCGGCGGTCAATCGGCGGGAGCCGTCGACACCGGCATCCACATGCTGTCGCCGCTCGCCGCCGGCCTGTTCCACCGGGGAATTTGCCAGAGCTTCTGCCCGGCCTTCACTCTGCCCACGAAGGCGGCGGCCGAGGCCACCGGCGTTGCTTTCGCGGAAGCCGCCGGTTGCGGCTCAGGGACGGGTCCGGAGGTCGCCCAATGCCTGCGCAGTCTTACGGCGGCGAAGGTTGAAGAGCTCGCCGGCACGGCAAGCACGCAGAGCAAATTCATATCCGGCCGAGGTTTGGTGGACGGCCAGATCATACCGGATCAGCCGCTGACGCTGTTCGCCAACGGCCGGTTCAACCACGTGCCACTGATGAACGGCAACACGGCGGATGAGACGAACTTCGGCCTGGCGATCACGGAGTACTTCTCCAACGCGGACAACGCGCTTCGCGCCCCGCCAACCGCGGAGCAATATCAAAACTACGTCAACACGACCTATGCCCCGCCAGCTTATCCTGACGGAACCGCGGCGAAAGTTCTGGCCGCCTATCCGCTGAGCGCCTTCAAGAGCCCGCAATTGGCCTGGGATCGGGTCGGAACCGACTCAGGGATCTGCAACCAGCGCAGACTCGACAAAATCCTGGCGCAGCAAATCCCGGTCTATACCTATGAGTTCGCCGATAAGACGGCGCCGTTCTTCTTCCCGAATATGCCTGGAATGGAGGCGCTGGCCTATCATACCGCCGATATCCAGTATCTGTTCCCGCTCTGGCATGGCGGACCCCTGGGCATTCCCCATCCGCTGAACCGCCAGCAGACGATGCTGTCCGATCAACTTGTCTCCGCCTGGGCCAATTTTGCCCGGACGGGCAATCCGAACGGATCAGGCAACAATCCGTGGCCGCGCTACACGGCCGGCGCTGACGCGCCCGCCTGGCTGATCCAAGACCTGCCGGGTCTGTCGACGTTGACGGATGCGCAATACGCAGCGCTTCGCCACTGCGACTTCTGGGACTCGGTGACCGCAACCCAGTAAAGGGAAGAGCGTTTTCGTCGCGCCCGAGAGCGCCGGCCAGACGACAGGTGACGGTCAAGCCATGGCCGTCACCTTTTTGCGAATGTCGCCTTTCCACCCGCGCGCTTAATTGTTCGAAACAGGTACGGCCCCTCGTGTGATACATTCGGCGCTAGCCGATCTTGCATTGAGGAGCAACGATGATGCCGTTTGCTAGCATTTCCAAACGTGTCTTCTTTCAACGGATTTGCCCCCTTTGCACGATCATGGCGTGGGCGATCCTGTCCTTGTTGCCGGTCGCCGCAGCCGCGCAGGCGGTTGTAGGTGATCCCCCCGCGCTTGCTCCGGGACAGCATTATCTGACGTTGTCGCGTGGAGACGAACCGGCGATCCGCTACACGATTAGCATTCCAGCTAACCACTCTCCCGCCACGCCTGTCCCTCTCATTCTTGCCTTACACTTCGGGGTCGGAGGCGGAGACGCGGCCGGCGCCGGCGGAGAGATCGTGCAGATCCTCATTGGTCCGGCGCTCGCGGAACTCGGCGCCATCATCGTGGCGCCGGATTCGGTGCGAGGCAATTGGAGCACCCCGGAAAACGAGAAGGCCGTGAACGCATTGCTCGACATGGTCCTGGCCCACTACGCAATCGACAAGAACAAGATTGCGGTCACCGGCTACAGTATGGGCGGCGCCGGCTCCTGGCATTTTGCAGAGAAATTCCCGGAACGCTTCAGCGCGGCGATTCCAGTCGCCGGCCGGCCGCCGGCATCCGCCTCCGGGTGGCGGCTTCCGGTTCTGGCGATTCATTCTCGCGACGACCAGGTCGTACCTTTTGACCCAACAGAGGCGCGAATTGCGGAACTGCAGAAAGCCGGTGTGAACGCAAAGCTGATCGCGGTTAATGGCATCACGCATTACCAAACCAACCGCTTCAGAAATGCATTGCGGCAGGCGGTCCCGTGGTTACGGGAGGTGTGGAAGTAGGGTGGGCAAAAGCGCATCGCTCGGAGCAGGGTCATTGGCATGGACCGTCATGCGCCCAACGGGTCCGGCCTTTGGCCCGGCCCAATGACAAGCTTTGCCCACGCTGGCCGACCTCGCCGCTTGACCGCGTGGGCAAAGTCGCGCGCGGTCAGCGCCATGTCATCAGCTGCGGCAGGCGACTTTGCCCACTCTACGACGCTTCCATGACCGGAATCCGCTGTAGGCTGTCGATCCAGCGCGTGCTAATTTGAAGCTATTCAAAAGGCGGTTCGGTTTTGCGCCGGCCGGCCGCCGGAGGGCGAGCGCGCGGAACCACATCATGGTCAATATCACGGTCAATGGGACCTCGCATCA